>Ga0209372_1000009_pt1 | contig 134704 bp, 86 predicted proteins | sample AgamicAtPe_FD_187170 | JGI IMG/M metagenome (GOLD analysis project Ga0209372, IMG submission 187170) | Agave microbial communities from Guanajuato, Mexico - At.P.e (SPAdes) (version 2) | ecosystem: Host-associated > Plants > Phyllosphere > Phylloplane/Leaf | place: Guanajuato, Mexico... | reverse complement strand
TGTGTGTGTGTGTGTGCGTGTGCTACGCCAAGCCAGCTCCATGCAAGAGCGCATTGGGCGTGCAGTTGGCTGGATGCCGTCGCAATTTTGGCCTGGACGTCTACGTTGGTCGCCGTTGCAGCTGGCCGACCACGCCAAAAGCGCTTCATGGGGATGCAGTCGGAACAAAGGTAAACTGCCGCCTTGTCACATGCAACTCTCCCGGCCACTCCCACCCGCCGCTAGGCCCATTGCAAAGCCCATTGCAGCGGCATTGCCCAGCTAGCTCGCCGCCAACTCACGCAAATCCTCGGGGCCAGCTCGACATAACGGCCGCAATTAAAACAACGCTCCTCCTCCTCCTCCTAATGCGCGGCCCCGCCGATTGCCGGCCAAGAGGGCGCTAAGTAAACAAGCGGAAAGCGCGCGTAATGGTCGCCAAGCGAGGAGGGCCCGCAATTTGTCCACGCCTGTCAGCCCGCAGCCGCAGGCCGCCCTCCTCTCCTCCAAGCGGCTCACCCGCACCTGAGAGCGAGAGCGAGAGAGAGACTCGAGTGGCGCACTTGGCGAGCAGGGGGAGGCGCCAGCGGTTAGCGAGCTCGAGAGAGTCGTCTCAATTGCAGGAGGCGCCACAAACTAAGTGCCTGCCAGCAATAGGCCAGTCGGTCGGAGGGGTTCGGCTTGTTGACGTCAGTGCCGAATGGCGAGATGATATATAGTTTGCAATCTGCTAACAGGGCTAACAGGGGAACGAGCGTCTGGCTGCCGGCAACGACCCGATGCGAACTCGCTCGACGATGCCAGGCAGTCGTCTAGCCGATGGGGACTAGTCGCTAGTGTTTGCAATGATGGCATTGATTGTTGCCAGACTAGAGGCAACAATCGAGCATGGTGGCTGCTTTGTGCCTGGATTAGCGCAAAGGAGCCAGAGGAGGGTATGGATGGCGGCCAGGTTTCGAGGAAAAGGAGGCCGCGCAAGTTAGTTCTGTGCATGAGGAGGAATCCCTGGAATCCGCGAGCATAAACTCGCCATTGTTGCCCTTGGCTGGCTACCTTAGCCAAGCAAAGTTAGGTAGAATGTCGTTCGCCCGCTTTGGATGGGCAGCGTTTCGGCTCCACTGGCCTCCAATCGAAGATTTAGGTTTTCCCTCTATTTGCCCGCCGAAGCCTGCAAGGACCCAGAATTATCATTATTATTCATCCCCCTCGCCTTGACCCCAAGCCTCGAAGCTTTCGCCTCTCCTCTCGCCGCGCCTCATTTCAGCTCCATCCACCACGACGAGCCATATTCGACAAAATAATTGGGTTAAGACAACATCGGCATCCGGATGACAATCTCGTGCCACTCCTGCCATAGGCAGAGAGTGGCTGCCCTCCGCGCGGCCTGTTTGAGTTTCCGCCCAGAATAGCGCCGAGTTGGGTTTGGGGGCCAAGCTGGCGGGGGAATGGTGTTTTGAGCGCCCCACTTCAGGACTAGCGGGCAATTGATTGTCGGATTGTATGAACGCTAGCCAACATTAAACTGAGCAATTCCATTCTCTTGAGCCGCCACACGAGCCCTGTGTGCCCACCTGAGCGTTGCTTCCCTCGCTCCTTGGCCTTGCCTTCCATTAAATATTTGACTTTGTTTCGGATGATGGGCAAACCAATTGATCTGGACCAGTTGGAGCATGAACTGGCCGCATCTGCTCGCACTGCGCGGCTGACCTCAACGGCCTCAGTGGGCCACACGAACAATGGCCGCCGCTTGACGCTAACGCGGGGCCCGTGGTCAAGGGCAACCTCGGGCCAGATGTTGGCGCTTAATTGTGTTTGACTTGGCCCGCTCTTATGTAACAAGCATAACGTAAGTGCGAAAAGCAACAGCTCGCCGAAGCGTGTAATCATGGCCGGCCGGTCCATTGGCCAGCCAGTTTGAGTTGAACTATTCCCAAATAAGCTCACCCTAAGCGCGATGATTTAGCTCATGCCAACTGCTCGGCTTTGGCCTCAGGTGTCAGGCTGGCCAAGAATGCGCGCGCACCTGGCCAGCTTGTCGAGGGGAGATTTGTTTTAGCTGAGGCGATGGAGGCTGGGAACCAAGAAGAAGAAGAAGACGGAGCAGCAGGTTGGTTAAGCCGGCGATCGTAATTGAGCGGCCGGGTGCCGAACTTTCTTCGCTCTGAGATGCTCGCCAGGGGGAGAGCCCGCGAGCAGTTGGGTGGGGGGCGCCGCGCACGCTCAGCCAGGGCCAAGCCGCCGCCGCCCCCCCCCCAGCTCGGCGTCTCGCACAGACCGGCGAGCGATCGAGGATCGGCCCACTTGGGGCTCCCCGCGACCATGCATGCGCAGCCCCCGCGAGTGCAGGCCGCCAGACTGCTTGACCGGCGCAACTCGGGTTGCCATTTTGTATGGCGGCGGGCGAGTCCGCGGGCCAAAGTGTGCTCGCTCGCGGCGCGGCGCGATGAGCGGCAAGTTGGTGGTGGAGCCGCGCATACCGACCACCAGACACCAGCGGCCGCCGTTGCCTTCCAAGGGAGCTGGCGGGCTTTGGGCCGGCTCGCGCTCGCAGACAAAGCGCGCTGAGGAATTCGCGATTCTCCAGTTGCCTCCCGCTCCCGCTCGCCATCCCCACTGGCCGCCGGCCGGCCCAGCTCGCGGCGCCGCCGCCGCCGCCTCAGAAGCAACAGTGGCCAGCCGCCTCTGGCTTCAAAGCGCGATTTGCTTTTACTTTCTCGGGATCACTGCTCGCCCGCGCGCCGACCAACAATCGCTGGCCGCCGCCGCTTCATTAGACAGTGGCAATTCCAGCGCTCGCCCCGCTCGCCCGAGCAAGCATTTTATCACCAAAAAGATAAATCGAGAACCTCGAGCAGCCAAAAGAGAGCGCCATGTACCTTCCGCTGGGCCCAGCTTTGCTCGCCCGCAGCCAGCTAGAAAAATAATTAAAACCTCGCACCATCCTGTCCAGCCGAAGGCGTCCGCGAAGATGCTCCACCACCGCCAGCACCAGCACCAGCACCAACATCAGCACCAACATCAGCACCAGCACCAGTACCTGGGCAATATATCGCAAAACAACCCGCCGATGCAACAATCCTCTCCCTCCGACCAATCAGCCTCAACCGCCAGCCCGCCGCATCAAGTTTCGCGCGCCTCGCCGGCCTCAACAGCCCTGGTTATGTCAAGCAACAACCTGCACAATCCCTCATCGGCGCACCACCCAAACAGTCGCCAGCTTACCCCGAACACCTCCTCCTCCAACAACGGCACCGGCTCCTCCTCAAACGGCAACTCTGCTGCCCATCACGGCATAAGTCCCCCGAACCCGATGATTCGCCAGTTCGTCTGCCACACCAAGTCAATGTCGGCCGGCGTTGTCGTCTCGGTGCCCGGAATCTCAAACAATCTCGCCACTGCAGCCGGCATGAATCACAACAACACCCCAGCCCACTCCTCAAACCACCACCGCGCTCTTCCACTGGACCCAAATGATTTGCATCAAGCGGCGGCCCACTCGCTCAGCGCTCGGGGCCAAAATCATCACCAACAGCAACAGGTGGCTAGGGAGCATAGAGGCGCTAGCAATCACCATCACCAACAACTCTCGCAGCCATCCTCGAACCACCATCATCAGCAACAGATTCCAATGCATCACCATTTGGCCGCCAGCGGGGGCAATAATTTCATCAATCCAAGACAACAAGCATCAGGCTCATCAATTATTTTAAGCAACAACAACATCAACAACATACACAACCGAAGCGCAAGCACGCACCTGTCAAGCGCCTTGCTCGGACCGCAATCAAACAATATGCACAACTCGCAGTCTATAAATCACATGACAAATTCACGAAATTATCTACCCCACGTGACCAACTCCATTTGGTCAATCGACGAAAATCTAAGCAAGAGCCAAGGAAAGCTGACAACTGGTAGCTATATTCCTTACCTAATCAACCCCTCATTGACGGATATGTCATGTGATAATGTCTCAAATGCGGGCAGACTCATCGACGGGGGAGTCCCAACACCGGCTTACTATTTGCACGCGCAAAGCAATCTACAAAACTCCAATGCCTTATCTGCTAGCGGGTCCATCAAGTCACCGGAGTTCTTGCCCATCTGCGATCTCATGTTTAATTTAATCTCAATGATCATCTACTTCTGCGAGAACACCTTCAGCATAATTGCTTTGATAGCTCTCTATTACCATACAGCGAGCAAGTATTCTGCGATTCTCGGTGCAGCACTTGTTATTGCCTCAAACGTTACGTGCCAGTATCTTTCCCTAAAATGGCTTTACAGAACAAAACTGGAGGATTGCCGACAGAAACGGGAGGCACAAGAGGAGCTTGAGGAGGAGGAGAACTGCGAGCGGCGATATTACAACAGGATGGCCGCCAACATGCGCAATTACCAGTGCGGCTCCTGCAACTGGCTGCCGGACAGTGCAACGGAAGTTCAGCTCAAATTCCTACTTTCAATTGTATTAGACGCAATTATGCACGTACTTTGCCTCGGCTTCCTGTTAAGATACATCAAACTTGTTATACCCGTGACAGACACAGCACGAGTTAAAAGAGATGCACGAGATCTCTGTATGCTGAGATTGATGCACGGATTTGTTCAATCAGCACCTCTATTGCTATTACAATCTTATATGATTTGTTCGCAAACCTCCATTGCCTCAATAACAAATCTAAGCGTTACCTCAGCCATTCTATCGTTGGTAAGCGTCTGCTGGGCAATCGCTTCATTCACAAAGTATGCAAGAAAGAAATTTTTACACAAGTTTGTGCTCACATGGTTGGGAATCCTCAGTCAACTACTATGGCGCATCGGCACAATGTCATCTCGGGTCGCCGCTCTAACCATCTACGCTGTCTACTACAATTACTGGATGCTTGCTGTCCTATCGCTCCATTGGATAACTATGTTCCTTTGGCTCATAAAACCCGGCAACCTCCTAAGAGATGAGGTAAATCTAACTAGCGCTAAGAAAGTCACGTACGCCATGGCAGCAGCCTGGATTTATTGCTTTTGTTATATGAACTTTGAGGAGGTAAGTTTTCGTATAGCGCTCCTTCCAATAATTTCATGAAATATTACACTTGCTTACCTTCTAGTCGTTTTTCTTTCTCCCACTAGCAAAACTCATGGCAGAAGATGGCATCCTATTACGCAATCATGTTCATGGAGAATAACTTGTTGCTGACGGTGTGTCTTATATTTTCCTCACAAGTTACATGGTTCAGAAATTTGTCAACCTTAGTGGTCTGGCTAGGATTTGTATTTGGAATGCTATTCATGTTTCTCTATTACAAGTACTTCCATCTCAGCGTCCTTGACAATGGCCTATCATGCAGCCAAGAATCGATTGACTCAATCGCAGATCAACTATCACCTGCAGGAAAGAAAATCGCCGGTTTCAAGCCTGGCACTCTCAGACTAAAGAGCGAGGACACTCTCACTTCCGGTCATAGGTACAATAGTAACTTAAGTGCTACATTGCAAACAGGATCCCATACAGAGATCGCAAGGGATATCAAGCCTTCTTACTTGACCACAAGCCAAGGACCTTTGCCTCAATCGGGTGTATTCAGTTGTAAGCTAAACACTGGATATAAGAATCCCGAGTTCAGAAAGCAAAAGATGCGAGTCCCTCATAGCCAGAATCCTCAATAATTCACTTTTTATGAATCGCCAATGGGGCTCGTTAAACTTGTTGAAACATTCGGCTCACTCTAAACTAGGAGGGGCACTGAATTATCCTAGGCTAAATCGGAGTTAAACGTACTCGGAATATCAGAACAAATGTACTTAGTATTTTTAATCTGATAGTAGTAAACAAAACACCAATTATCCTCTTATTAATCACAATCATCTTCTGTGTAATCGTAATTTGTGACGTTCTGATTTGTGACCGTGTTTGACGTCGCTGTGTTTCTATTAGGACCGGAATTAGCGGTATTTGTAGCAGAATTTGTAGTTGAACTCGAGCCGCTTGTCTCATTTGGGCCACCTGAGCTCGGATTTTGGGTTGCATTGTTTCCGGTTGTGAAGGTCTTGCGACATATGGGACAAGAAGCGTGCTTTAAACACGGAATCAGATAGAGTTAGAATGACCGACTGGTCTAAAGTGTACTCAGATCGAGGTCAGATACTTACTAGATTCAACCAAGGTAATATGCAATCTTGATGAAAAAAGTGCTCACAAGGCAATTGTCTCGCACTGTCGCCAATCTGAAAGTCATCCATACAAACAGTGCACTGTAGGTTATTGTTTTTGACTTGGTCATCGCTTATCTTGACTATCGGTAAGTCCTCAACTTGATCTTTGGGCATTGGCGGAGGACCGCTATTCGAACCATCTAAATTATTTAGTAGCTGCGTTATTACGGCATCAAAATTTGCATTGCCCCACGCATAATCACCTGGGTTGCTGTGAAGAAAGAATGGTAGTGGAAAGTCTATATTAATGAGATCCCTAGTCACTGAGGTAGGATCGCTACCACTTGCACCTTGTGAATTCTGGTTACTGCTTGAGGTCCCCTCTGGGAGGTGTGTTCCAAATGAAACACCCGTTAAGAAATCATTCAAGACATCAGCTAAGGATTGATTTGGAGATGAATCTAAGTATGCCGTTTGCAGTTGTCCTGGAGCAACGTTTCTGCCTAATCTATTGATGGATCTTGTAACCATTCTGGTTTGGGGATTTATGGTGCTTGTGCCGGACTGTGTATGTGCTGGTTGCTGATGTGCCGATTGTCCAACAGTTACAGTAGCTGGGTTATCCATGTATGCACTAGATTGATGCTGCAATGGTTGAAACAATCCAATCACTTGAGCTAGTGGACCGTTGACTGCATCTAAGAATTCAACTTCACTATTGTCGTCTGAATATTCATCGCTAGACATCCGTGCGGATGCAAATCCGGGAGCGCCATCCTCAGAGCCACCCCTCGTTGAATTGTCGACGCTTGAATTACGTCTCGATCCTTGGACTGGTATCTCTTCTACGAAGCCTGAATGGCATGATGGGCAAGTGAACTCGGGAAGCAGTGCATCGGCACTGATCTGAGTATGACAATGATGACAATAATATCGCATTTTGAGTTTTTGTCTTACTACACTTAGGTACTAAATATCGGAGAGGGGTTTTCACTTAAGGGTCTTCTGCTCACTTAGAGCCTTCGTTTGTGCCCGTCAACTATAGCTTGTATTATGAGGAAATCTTGTATCGCTATTCTGTATTGCCTATGATCGAGAATTACATCCGATCGAGGACAAGTTCCAAAAGAGGATTGTAATTATGATGCTGACGAAATATCGACGCGCTGGCGACGATCGGCTATTCCTTTCGTAACGAAGAAGATAACATTACCGCCATTGAACGTAGATTTACCTAGACTGTCCTAACATTCACGTTATATTTAGGAGACGAGGGAGAAAAATAATTGTCTAATCGGTGCCGTCGGGCTCTTTCAGATAGACTCGGATATGTATTTCCAAACAACTCAAGGGGCGCGACAGTTCCCGAGTCCGACTGCGATGTGTGTATCTGTTCTCCTATGTTTGCGTAAAACTATTCGCATAAAACTGTACTTGACGCTTAGGAAAGTCGACGGCCGACTTGCTTCGGACACCCTTGAATGATAAAAGCTCATTTACGCTTTCTCTCGCGTCTTTCCAATTTCCATCGTATATCCTTTGCAGCTGCTCCTGCATCAATCCTTGAGGGCGATAGGGACTGAAGGTGTCTATACCAACAACTGCACTCCCATTATCAGGAAATAAGAATCGAGAGGTTACGAACGACTAACTCAACGCCTCAAAATGAGCAGCAAAGTTGCCTCATTCGTTTATGACAAGATATTCAAGAGAACATCCACTTTCGCCCTCTTTATCGGTGTGGTGGCTATCTTTGCAGACCGAGGTATCGATTCGATCGCAGAAACAGTATTTGCAAAGATGAATGAGGGTCGTCTTTTCAAGGATGTCAGAAAACAGCTTAAACTTGACGCCCCGAAGTGACGCATGCCAGCGTGAGTCGACATCTAGCAAGATGGTCAATCAAGTTTTTGTTTTGTGTAGGAGATTGATGTTAAATATATTTAATAATATTATCATTACCTCATAAAAATCGGTCTTTATTCAACAACCATCTGGCAGACATATTATTCTCCAGCGTTAGTTTAGCTCAGTTCAAGTCTCGATCCTCGAGGTATCGGTACTCAAACGTAAACCCTTCCTTCTTTCTTTGGCCCCATTTGTCATAATCGAAATATATGTAAGTGCCTTGCTCGTACTCGTCGGTGATCGACTTCGGCTCTTCATGTCTCTGAAACCACATCATATATTTTGTATGAAACCTCCAAGACTGTTTTTTCAGTGCCTTTGCAGCCAAGTACTGAGCTTTGGTACCCTGTCGAAGAGGTTAACGAGTGTCAAGGTGAGCACTAGAGACTTAAAAGCGAGCATCAATGAAACACACTGCTAACTTACCTCCATGAAATAGAATATGAAGAATAACGTCTCCGTGGACAATCGGTGAAAGAATTCGGCGGTGTCGGAGTGCGGCAAAGCTGTCTGAGGATAGTATGAGGGACTTTGACAACGGTTTGGAGGCAAGTAGAGTCTGAGACGCTGCGAATCTGACGGATAGATTGTATGGTGTGCCGCAGCATCGAGCATTGCTAGTTGGTAGTAGCAAGATTTGGACAATGACACTGGTCCCAGAGGAGCGACTCCCAGGAGAGGTGGAATTAAAGTCGATAGGTTTTGGTTATTCGTGCCAATGATCCTCTGATTGATCTCAGGATTGACGCTCGGTCTCAGGTCCACCTTTTTCTCTTCATTAGAACTTTCTAGGACAGGCATTTCATCGATAACCTTGACACCTACATTGCTTATCTGTGCCACACTCGTTGGAGGTGGTAGACGCTTGGTTACTTGAGGTTGTGACTGGAACTCTTGATGGGATGGTTGGCTTTGGTGTGCATTTAATCGAGTTGAGTTATAATGTAAATGTGATTGGCTTTGAGAAACACTAGATGTGACAATAGAAGTGGGCGAAGTAGTGACGGCTGCAATTGTTGTCACTACTGCATTCGTCGGTACAAGTGCAGGCAGGGCCGTAGATGGGGTCACAAGTTGTTGTAAAACTGACGAGGATACCGTTGTTGATGAAGTTACTGCAGTTGATGTTGTTGCTGGTGTTGTTGTTGCTATTGTTGTTGATGTTGTTGTTGATGGTGTTGTAACTGATGGCGCGACGACAGTCGAGGTTGTGGAGTTGCTCAATGTCGTAGATGACGCTGCAGTTGTAACTGGTGCTGTAGCGAAGGAAGAGACAGCTGAGACAACGACATCTTCAACAGCGACTTTCGGTAGAGCAATCGTCTCAGCAACGCTATCTAAATCGAGATCGTCGTAAATGAGCTCACTGTCCTCGAACTGCTCGGGGTCCTCGATGTAATACTCTACATCATCTTTTATGGTTTTGATTTGCTCAACATCTAAAGTCATGTTGTCCAGTTTCCTCAGAATAGTTTCTAACCTAACAATATGGAATCGATGCCTCATTAAAGAAGCTTTTATCTTCTCTATTTGCGCCTCTTTTTCCTTGTCCCGTTTCTTTTTGAAGCTAGCTAAGAGAGATTCAATCTCACTTTCATATTGTTCGGATTGTAGATTAAGGGCATTGATAGAGTTCGATAGCCATTGATTCATCTCGTCCTTTTCCTGCTGGGCAGGATCCAACTTTTGTGCTGCACCTAAACCCTCTTTACTGTAAGCCTTGGTCTTCGTTTCACGTTCTACAACTTTAAACCGTTCCATTTGAGTTTCAATCAACTTTCTATTCTCAATCAGCTGGCGCTTATCTTTGATATCGCTGGAAGCTAACCAAGTTTTGATCTGATCGCGAAGCCTCTGAAGCTTTTTGATTTCCTTTTTGAGATCTGATTCGTACTTTTCCTTTTGATTGCTATTAGTTGCATTGTGTACCTTTTGCCAAATATCCTCAAAAGTTTCGACACCCTCGGTAACTTTTTTGAGACATCGCTCAATTTCACCTTGAAGTCTCCTTTTGTCAGCCATATTGGATTTATAGAATGGTTCACAATAAATGGCTGTAAGATAAGAGAGCTCAGAATTATTTCTTGGTTGATAAATCCCGAATAATGTTGCCCACCAAATTTTGAGACAGAGAACTGGATGTTTTCGAGTATATTTTCTACGATGGTCCATCGTACGCACTGAAATGAGAAGCAGCGAGCGAGCACGATGGTTTGAGCTGAAAATGTGCACTGTTCCACCAACCAGTATCAAAGATTCTTTGGCTTCATCAGCCGCTATCGGAGCCGGTTAATGAACCTCAGATTCATACATGTACATGGCCAGTCTGATCTTACGTGAGAGATCTACAGCTGGACTAATCACCGCAGGTCGGACGAACCGACCAAAAGTAAACGCGATTCGTTGCAGAAATAAACACCGGTACCACGTGCTCAGCTCGCTAACGATGTGAACGTCAAATTTCAACCACATCCTTTGAAGATTGATCCAACCTGGATTCCGTAATCTACAATGGTTTCACCAAGATCTATTCTCCGCAAGGGAACCATCTGTATCGAGGGGAACATTGGTTGCGGGAAAACGACTCTACTCGACTTCTTCCGGACAGTTTTTCAAGCCGGCGGCGAGCCTGATGTTAGTGTTTTGGCTGAACCAGTTGAGAGATGGAGGAATGTTGAGGGAGAGAATCTGTTCCATTATTTGTACAAAGACCCGACAAGATACTCATTAGCATTCCAAACTTATGTCCAATTAACCATGATAAAACTTCACGCAAAACGTCCAAGATTGATGGAGCGATCCATCTACTCAGCGCGCTATTGTTTTGTTGAAAACCTTTACAAGCTCAACTACTTGTCGCAACTAGAATATGTCATACTAGACAAATGGTTTAAGCATTTAGTCTTAGCCGGTGAGAGTTGCGAAGGCAAAACGGACAGAGAACTAGAATACAACATGTTATCTCAACCAAAAGGGGTAGAGATAGACATGATTGTCTATTTGAGATGCAGCCCACAACAAGTGATGGATCGTATCAAAGTTCGAGCTCGCGCTGAGGAGAAGGACATCTCGCTCGCATACATTCAAAGCCTTCATGACTTCCACGAGGACTGGCTCATGATGAGGAAGTTTCCTGTACCTGCACCAGTACTAGTCCTCGATACGAATTGTAACCAGACGTCGTTGAACAAACTGTACGAGAAAGCGGCCCCATACATCCGAGGAGAAAGGAGGATCTCAAAATCACCCACCATAGTCTCACTGATGGATGAAGACAATTATTGTTATTATGCATGAATGAGACGACAGTCTTGAACAAGATCGATTTCCTACTCAAAATCCCAAAAACGTTTTAAATTCACCCCATGACGATTCTTCTACTATGACAACATCTGTGAGATCCTTCAGTTCTTGAGCTGTCTCTCCAAGTTTTCATGGATTTTCATTGCCAACTTGCTAGCTTTGTGCAGAACCTCCTTGAGAGGATCTGGATGTAAGCTGCCGAGGCCGGATTTTTTCGTGTAAGACAGTCGTCCTTTATTGTCGAAAGCTAGTGTCAAGCGGGCAATGCCAGCTGCTGACTCCTCCTCTGTAACATCAGCGACATATTGGTCGTGTATTCTTGTTAGAGTTAACAGGATTGGAAGATCGACGGTGTCTAATGGACAGTATTCCTCTGATTCAGCTGACAACACGAAATCATTTACATCCTCCTCGTCAGCGATCAGTCTAGGGACGCGAGTGTCACAAAGGGCAGCCTTAATACCAAGCGCTGATAAGTCTATGAGTTGCGATACGCAGTTACATTCGAGTATAAGAACATCAATATATATTATCCAAACCTTATGGCCTTCAGATATGCATAATGATTTCCTATCAATGGCAGGTATTAGGGCGTTGTTGAGTACAAAGACGATCTCCTGAGATAGATCCTCGCCGCCGCGACCCTCGAATTTTGGGCTCGCATTGGCTGAACAGTCGACAGCGATTTCAACGATGCCACACTGGGGTTCTTCCGACGATGGCCGTCCAACTTCAACTTTGATGCCTACAGTTATGTTACAATTGGTCGATTGTACCTGAGCACTCCCATTGCAGCTGGTAACGATGCCGGTGCGAACGAGTGTATGCCTCAGGTCGAAGCACGACCTACCGTCAACCCTGAAATTGTCTGTGACGCCGCTTATAACCAAGGCAAGCTCGCCGTCGCTGAAGACGTCACCTAGTTCCTCCATGGCCCGATCGGGATGAGTCAGTGGTAAATAATTTGAAGGGCTTAGACTTGATCGCTCAAGTTAAATAAAACAAAATAGATCATTTTCTTTCGAAATGTTTACATTGGAAACTCTCCCAACGAAACACAATGTATGCAGTCATAGCAGGAGCTTGTGGGAGCGCGCCAAGCGTGGCAGTGCGGGACGACTAGTAGTTATTCCTGTGGCAGGTCTGCGTTTACTTTTGGACACCCCCTTTCAATGTTTACAGTCGCAACACAAGTCTGTTGGGCAACTTGTTCGCCAGGTGGCAAGCATTCGGGTAGCCTTTCGGAACACACCACCACCTGGTAGTCAGGCTGTCTATTACGGAACTCAGGTAAAGGAACTGAACTGGTGAGGGATAAGGGTCTAGCATTTGCGATTGTACAATGCACGCACGCTCACTCACTCACACCCTCGCAATTGTATGCGCAAGAGTGCGCTGAGATACGCATGAGCAAGCTTGCTCCCGTCTACTCTATGACATCGAGTCTATGTTGCCGATCGCAAGGCATTTGGTTCATTCGGTCAATCCATCTATCTGTCTATCACATCTTTGCCTGATTGGCAAAATGACTTATTCGATAATCATCAACTTCATTACTCATTAGCAAATGGTAATTTAGACATTTTATCATGATAATATTAATAATTGTGAAATTTTTAGAATTTGATGTATTCAATTTGCGGAGCTTTTAATGCTAATTTCATGCGCGAAATATAACATATAGAATTAGTTTTTAATCATGACTCAAGAGGACGTTATATCAAACGCCAAGACGGTGATACAAGGACTGGAGGCTTTAAAAAACGAGAACAATTCTCTTTTAAATGGCATCAAAACGTCGCTTAAAAACGCCCCTTCCAATGGATCGAGTTTCGACGAAGCAAACTATTTGTTAATGCAAGAAAAAGCAAGTATACTTGAGAAGAGTATAAGCTCGATTGAGTTGGGTTTAAGTGAGGCTCAGGTTATGATTGCGCTTCAACATCATCTACAGACTGTTGAAGCGGAGAAACACAAACTTAGAGCGCAAGCTAAAAGATTGAGCCAAGAAAATGCTTGGCTCAGAGATGAGCTATCTAAAACCCAGCAGAAGTTGATGGAGGCAGATAAGGATAAAATAACCTTGGAGCAAGAAAACAAGCATCTCAAATTTAATCTATCTTTGAAGGAAATCGACGGGCAAGCGAGCACTAGCAATACAAGTGGTGTGATCGAAGAAAGTGCCTCTAGTAGAAACAACATGGAGCGCAACAAGTCAGATAGTGATTCAGCTCTTGAATTAGGTTTCCCCGATGAATACGACGTTCATCAGCATGGCAATCAGTCTGAAAATGTGACTAATGCGCCAAGTACCGGTTATGAGATACCTGCTAGGATAAGAACCCTACACAATCTAGTGATAAAGTATGCTCAAAAAGGTAGATACGAGGTAGCGGTGCCTCTATGTAAGCAAGCCCTTGAAGATTTGGAGAAGACTTCAGGACCTAACCACCCCGATTTCGCAACCATGTTGAATATTCTGGCGCTAGTTTATAGGGACCAACACTTATATCGTGAGGCAACTCAGTTGTTGAATGAGGCACTCCAGATAAGAGAAAAAACTTTAGGGCCTGACGATCCTGGTGTCGCGGCAACTTTGAATAATTTGGCAGTGCTCTATGGCAAGCGTGGTCTATACGAGGAGGCGCTGCCATTGTGTAAGAGAGCTTTAGCAATAAGAGAAAAACGTTATGGACCAGACCACCCTGATGTCGCCAAACAGTTAAACAACCTCGCCTTGTTGTGCGTTAATCTCGGTAGATTTGACGAAGTTCACCAATATTATTCGAGAGCTATAGACATTTATGAGAAAGCTTTAGGACCGAATGATCCAGTTGTATATAAGACGAAAAACAATCTTGCATCCGCTTTATATAAAAAAAGTGATTACAAGCGTGCCGACGCCATTTATAAGGAAGTCATAAACCGAGCACATGAGAAGGAATTTGGAAAGATAAGTGAAGACAACAAACCTATCTGGCAAATTGCTGAGGAGAGGGAAGAAATCAAGGCCAAGAGGCGAGAGGATCCACCTCCAGCCCTCGAGTGTGGCAGGATCCCAGTCATAAATGACACGTAAGTATGAAACCATGTTCTCACCACGAGCTCCACCCATCTGTTAGTACTAACTTGAACCACCTCTAATCCTATTAAATAATTGGTTCGATCGTACATGTATTGTGTAGGAACGCACCCATTGTACAATCCATTAAGAATTTGATTGCATCCTACAGGCGACAGGGCAAATCAGAGGCCGCCGATACATTGGAAGACTGCGCGCAGCGCGCTCGAATAGAGGTACCCAAGAAATGACTCCCAAGATATGTCTGAGAATGCAAGGTTCTAACTAGAATATTCCGTCATATCATATCATCTTAACCTAAACCACACAAATCACAGACGGACGAGGTGCTTCGAGGCCGATCACTTCACTATCTAAGCGTTAGCGATTATTCTACACCCACATCAAAAGATTTACAAAGGAACAATGTTACTTCCAGCGAGACAGTTCCAGACGAAGGATCTGGACCTAGAATTAATCTCAAATCAAAGATATTCAACGTTTTTGGTTATAATCTTAACTGAAATCTACCACTAACCGGGAGACTCGTCTCTTAAGGAATTGAGCGATTTGTAAAGCATAATTTATAGATAAGTCTATGCCGTAAACCGATCATTCGATCATACGTATTTGTACAGTCGATAAGTCTAAATTTAAGCTGTTAAATTGACCATTTGGAACTAAGATAAATCCAACAAAAACGAATCATAGGGTTCAACTTCTGCAAGCGCATGTAATGTTTTACCTCGAATTGACACGACGATTGTCTGTGTCTATTTTTATCCACCTTTCCCTCGAAAGGGTGGCGTATATAATCAGAGCGAGTAAAGTCTCCGTCTCATCCAGACAATTGTCAACCATCACCTTTGCTGGTACCTGACAGGCAATTTTATGCAAAGATGTCAGGATCACCGTGGTCTTACAAGTTTGTTCTCTTGCTTACCTTAGCGGTCATAATCTCGTGCAGTGCGGACAAATTTGACCAACTTTATACCGAGATTGATGAACATGCCGACTCGGAACCGGATGGTTCTAGTGGTTGCACAAAAGACTATGAGGTCGATCATATTCTATTAGCGATTACCTGGACACCAGGCTTCTTTGTCACGAGCAAAGTAGGACACAGCATCAGCAAAGTCAAAGAACCTAAGCTAGGATTCACAGTCCATGGCCTGTGGCCACAAATTCGAAACCAGCGATCGCAGATTGATTGTTGCTCAAAAGAAGTTTTCGATTTGAGGGTTCTGAGACCATTGGATCCAAATTTGCGGACATATTGGACAGCTCTGAATGGTATGAGTCCTGAAGGCTTCTGGTCTTTTGAGTGGCAGAAGCACGGGAAATGCGCCGATCGGATACAAGGTATAAACACGTTATTTCGGTACTTCGAATTTGTCGTGAGGAATATGCAGAGACTACACCTTATAGAGACCCTCGCTGAGGCCGATATTGTTCCCTCGGATGAGGACTCATATTCGGGCGCGAAAATCGTCAGCGTTCTAAGTGAGCAGCTAAAATCAAAGGTTTCGATCAATTGCGCGAGTGTCAGAGAGAGTCCAATGAAGAATGCTCTCACCCAGGTTAACGTTTGTTTCAGCACAGATCTGAAGCAAATAAATTGTCCATTTACCAAGAGAAGGTGCTTGGGCGAGATCATGTTCCCTAAGACTGCCTCTTGATGAAGAGTTGTTAATACGCTTGAGAAAACTCGCAAGTCAAACGGCTCTAGAAGATTCTTACATGCTTTAGTCAATGCTGATCGATGAGAGGGAGAGGTTGCTTTATAAATTTAAAAATCGTTTAACTGACGAAAATAAACTCGTGAATCCTTCTGAAAAGTTTTCGACAAACGAATCACGCCTCTCGCGTTGCATCGATTTGCCGTCATAAAAGCTAGAAGTAATTGGCCTCAAGAGTATCCGGTTTCCGTTTGAGCTTGTGTGCGTGATTATATCATTGGCCGTATCGCCAATGGTGGGTAAATCTGAATCTGATAATGTTGCTGGCTGATGGTACGTAAATTGGAGTGGAATCTTGGATTTGTCTAACAGGTGCTCGATCGGTCTGAATGATTTGCATTCACCCGCGTAAGTGAGATAAGAATCGCGTCGTAGTATTCGCATCCTATTTGAATAAATTGATAGCTCAATGAGATCGTTGCCTAGAAAATAATCTGTTGTTACAATGTTGACGCAATGCAACCATCTATCACGGATCCAATCTGTCACTGGCCGGTTAACTTGCTGCGCCAACTTCCTGTTCCCATCGTACTTGTCCGAAATTGCACCGAAAACTGTTGGTGTCAGCTCGGCCATCATGGACCTCAATTCGCCGAAGTATTTCCTGCAAGTTGTTTCGTTCATGTAAGCAGCAAGTCCCTCGATTGTGTCCTTGTTTGGCCAAAGGTGTCTGATGGGCGGAAAAAATAGACTAACCCTGGCCACCAACTCTTGGTAACCTCTCGTTGACTCATTACTGCTTGCATCATCAGCTCCAGATTGCATAATCTTTAGCGATGCTCGCGAAGAGTTTTGATTTTGGTTTTGTTTCCTATAACTCGTTCGCTTTGACAATGAACTGGCGAGCATTTTCATCGACTTGATCTTGTCCATCAATCTAGCACCCGCATGCCAACCGATTGAGCTTTCCTGACTTTGGTTCAAAGTTTCCTGCGGCAGCTGTTGCCGTCCAAGACTCTCACCCTGCTCGTCTTGATCCTGTTTAATCGCGTCAATGTCGCGCACCGGCTGTTCCTTTTGGACGATTTGAAGTCCGAACAAAGACTGTTGGTCGTTTTGAAGACCTAGCAAGCTGGCCCTGCTTGCGTAACCTATCATTAGCCGCCTGCCCATGGCAACATACTCGTTCAAGGGCGCATGCTGACCCAGGTACGATGGCACAATGTACCGACCGAGCAGTTTGAAGATCATGTCAATAAGTTTCGAGTGCCTCTCCTTCTGGACAGCCATGTTCTCATGCTGAAATCCAACGGTGAACCTGTGGAAGTCCATGATCACAATTTCGTGAGTGGTCAAATCCAAAAACCTCTTCACCTGATCAAGCACTTCTCGCAGGCTCACATCCGTTCGGAAAATGTCGTGATAAATCCAAAAGCGATCAGATTGTTGCTTCACCTCACAATAGCCGACGCGTAGATCTAGATGCCTTATGCCATAAATCAGTTGGTTGAAGATGCTTTCATCCTGATTCATCTGATACTTGTTCACAATATGCAACGCAGTTTTGTCCAACTTTTTCGGATATGTGGCAGAGTTGTGAGATCCAGGAACCATAAGCGACGGTAGCGATCTGGTTCCAATAAGCTGAAAAGAATCGTGCATCCAGTTCGGATTAGTCCTGAGACAATTTTTGGCCAGGATTCTATGTCGACTATGATAGGCTAAACAGTAACCGATGCATTCGTCGTTCATCACTGGTTTTGTCAGTGGCAGTTCCTTATCTAGCTCTCGCATTTTGAACTGATTTAGTTTGGTTTGAACTTGGTCTGGACTTGAATGGTTGTCTCTTTCATAGACGTTTAGACCCTCCATCGATCCAGACCTATCCCGAACAAGATTACCACCATCCAATGCCATCTCATCCGGGTGTTCGACGGTTCCTATGGTGTCGTTGTAAAAGTCTATCTGAGGTAGATAGAAGTCGCTTATGATTTGGCCGCTTGTTTGGCCGTTTAACTTGTGAACGCTTACTGGCAAGGCACTACTGTCTGGCTTACCATCTAAATAAAGACCGATGTAATCGTTTTCATCCTCCAATGGAGCGTTGATCCAATTCAATTCAATTTGACGGAACAACAAACCCTTCATGTTGCTTGGATCAATGTTGGCCAAAGAGGATACAGTGATCCAAACGTGAAGAGAGGAAACTGATGGTTGGAAGCAATTTTACATTAAAGCTAAATCAGTGCTCAGGTTCAACTAGAGTAAGGAAAAGCTCTGTCTTATGCTCACCAAACTTACCTTCATCGAAAATGATCGCCATAATTGGCGCTATCACCACTGAGATGACTGCAAGAATCAAACATGCTAATCTAAGCTCGCGTATCTGATGATTTAGAAACATCATATGAAAATAGATTCCTCTTGTCTATGGGATCTGGTCTGGATTTGGAGGCGGTTTCAACTTGGACATTATTTTTCGATTGACTTGATTCATGAAGCAAAACGCGACCTCTCGATTCGTAACTATCAATCCTCTTTGGACGGTATCCTGTATCTTCCTCGACCTCCAGCTCGCAGTTCGAGTATGCTGGCGGGCCACATCCGCATGGGATTGAGCCGTCAGCTGTTGTCAATATCTGCATAGTATAACAAATGATCACATCCTCGAAGCCCCAACTCTAACACTGACCCTCAGAAGACCGCCAACATGCAATGAGTTCAGTTGCAAGATGATTCAGAGGTCGAAGTTCTGCAGCTCAACCTGGTATCCTGGCTACTGTAACAGAATCTGGGTGTTTTATTGTTAGACACATTTCTCTCCTAGTCGAGCTTGCTGAACGAATGCTTGCCAGTTCAATGAGCTTGTGAAATCTGCACCTTGATCGGCATTCAGCTGTCAAAACTTTGAGCTCCTTCAGGTTTGCAACTGAAAAATTGGCAGCAGTGTGAATGACCTCCACTGAACCGACCTCCTCCCACCGACGGTAGTCGACATATTTGAGTAGGGTAGTTTGAATTTAGCAGACAACTATGACTCCATGACCAGTTCCTTGGCTTCATTCACTAGAATTATGGTCCTTTTAGAAGGACATGGATTATCATAATCCAATCTATTGAGAGCTCAGCTATAGCGAATGTGGTCTTCTGTCAAGAATGTCTGTCTTCCTGCTAGCAAATGAAAAGAGTATTCTTATACCAAATCTTCCATCTCAAGGTATATTAAATGTTCATGCCATGGACAGCCATCTTCAGTGGATCTTTATCATGACTTGTAGATGGTTAGAGAGCGACTCTCATGATTAGTATCATCACAGAACGAGCGGATTTTCATTCGCAAAGCTAGAGTAGAATCGAGTAGTGGTCTCATCTTGATCATGTCTGCAACAGTCCTCGAGATATTGGGACTGTTTACGAGGGGAAGGTATGATTGATTTAGCTTCCAAGGCAAAAGCACAGACAGGGCGGATTGTACACGAGACCGATATAGACCACATGTTTTAACTTCAATGGAAAGCTTTTAAGTTTTATTGCTACTTTGCAACAAAAACGAGAAAAGGATAACAATGGATCCCAAGCACCAAATGCAGCGTTCAGTATGGGATCTGATTCTGGTAGTATTGCAAGATATCATAAGTTCTTGTTCTAATATTCAAAAACGAATCACGTATTATCTTGAGGATATAATTGCTGGCCTCCTTGTCATTACAAGTTGGTGCAAATCGCATCCTCAAAAGCTTGATGGTTTGTCCCCTAAAACAAGGCAGATTTGTCTCCAGCATCAGTTGAACAACTGCCACTATAGCCTCACGATATGGCCTCACTGCAAGATATGCCTGCACGCATAGTTGTAAAAACCATTTGAACGGTGCAGCGTCCATATTTCCGCCCAAAATCTTGACCATTTCGTCCGTTAATTTAATATCAGGCTCAAATCCTAGATTGCCCCCTGGTGAGCTATCGAAAACAAACCCAAAATCAATATGTATAATGCGTCCCGAGCTATCGATCATGATGTTACCATTGTGTCGATCTTTGACCTGAAACAAGAACCCTACAATACTGTAGGCGGCCATGCTTTTGACGAAATTGGCCCTTGCTTCTTGAAACTTACTCGACGTTTCGTCACCATATAGATTCTTGAAATAATCGTATAATGACATGTCTGTCTCTCGACCTAACTGTTCTCTAGATTTGGCATTTGGAACACATTCTATGACACCGCAACCAGGAGAGGTGGCAACGACACGATAAGGGTGTAGGTAGAGATCAAGACCAGCACGCTCGAAAATATTTCTCAGCAGTTCAATCAATTGGAGCACGAGCATATCCTGTCTGACATCGTCACCAACCTTGAATATTGCAGCTTGCCACAGCTCTCTATGCATAGCAGATTCGTTTTGCAGTCGTCTTGATAACTCATGAATAGTATCTTGATTTCCACTTATTATGTCCATCGACATATTCTCAACTTGATTGATGCCACATTGGAGCACTTTGAACCTGGTTAAGAATGGTGCTTTAGCCGCACTTTGTAATGGAACTCCAAAATTTCTGTCCATATCTGTGACGATAGAATCGGCAGATGAGGGCAGGTAGCAACCAGGCTCGATGACAAATTTCTTTAGGGCTTGCAGCAGAGCGCCTCTTCTCAGTTCGCCCTTTGGAAATTCCCTGATTTCACCGGATATGGACGTAATGCGCTTAACAAAGTCAAATTCTTTCTCAAAAAAGTCTTTAGCAGGACCGGAAAGAGAATTAATCATACTGTTAATAAGCTCGTCCAGCACTTCATATAGATCTGGATCAGGCTCTTGACCGTTCTCGTCTCTATACATATTAGTTCTCATGTTCCAGATGAGCTGGTGCATGAGCAGCTGGGATCGTTGTGCCGCAGTCCTGATGTAGTTTTTGGTGTAGCCCACCTTATCGTTGCGCACCGCTTGTACCAATTGAGGTATGTAAGTCATCACTACTTCTGACGGATATGAGCAAAGGCTCCGAATTGCGTATTGGGCGGTGAAAGGATGAGGAGGGTACGCTCTGGAGAAAAATGATAATGCAAGAATTGGTTGTATTGGCGCCCAAGTAACAACATATAAGAGCTCGGGTGAGTCTTTGACTATGTCTGCGGGTGTGGCTAAATATTGTAAGGCCTCCGGAATGTGACTAACGAGCGAAGATTGCCGTTTCACTAGTTCAGATAGCTCACTGATGATAACGTCTGAATTTTTGAACCGATGAGGTAGATAAACCGCGAGAGCAGGTGAGATCTCCCATGCCAGCCTAACCATTTCTCGAGTCGACCTCTCAGTGTTTTGTGATATAGTTTGCATTCGCCATGCACTAATTGTATCTTCACCAGGTATATGAAGTTCAGGGCAAGACATGGGATTGTGCCAGGCCAGGAGAAATTCAATTTCCGTTGCGAGCAGGCCCAGAATAAGGTTTCTCCTTTTTGAGTAGTCTTTTGCATACGATTCTAGATTAACTGATTCTTTACGGACTCCATGCCAGAGGGATGGTTGTGGACCCATATTATCTCTTGGTTGGTCCCGAAATGATGCAGCCATACTCGTAGAGTTCAACGTCAGGGTGTTCATCCAACCGACACGTAGATGATCGGTGCTGCTAGGTTGCTGTACCTCGTGCTGAGGGATAGTAGCTGCATTGGGTTGAACGGAGCTCTTCAAATATTTTCTATCAGAGTGCAAACTTTGCCAGAACTTGATTAGGGCCACGATATCCTCTCTCAAATCTACTGGCCGCTGCAATGGACATACTTGAGGTCCACAGAAATAGTCAATAGCTGTTCGGTAGATTCTTTCTCTGAGCACTATATTGCTGATTGACTTGGGCAAGGTGTCACCTTGTATTAGCGAGAGGCCACAACTGAGCAACCTGAATCGGCAACCGATTGCTATCATATTTCGTGACGGAGCTTTTACATCTCCAACTCTCATCGTCAAGGATCGGTGTAACATGTCTGAGTATAGCTCGACTAGGTTGATGTTGCTATATTTTGCAGTCTCAATCCTCTCGATGGCAAACTTTAACCATATATGATGGGCTCCGATAGGCGGATGGCTCGCTTTTAAAACTTGCATGTCAGACAAGGCCAACGGATCGATTGGAGTTGGTTCTTCAGCAAACAAACCCATCTTCCTCTCGATTGTAGCGTTCCATGCTGAGACCATTTCAAGGGCAAATTCGAGTTCAAGATCTCGCCTTGCAGCCAAGAACCAGTCCCAGCAGGCGACGATAGTTTGAGCAGCAGATGCATTGAAGTAGTCCAGGAGTGACCAACACAATAATCTGAGTAAATCTCGATCACACTTCGGTGATGATATAAGTAAGGCGGTCACCTTGTATATGAGATCTCTATGACGATCGATATCTTCATTGATGCAACTCTCTCTAAGTTGACCGCTGAACAGTGTGCCGAGCTTATTAAAGGCCTCTTTTTTCTTACAGTTTTCGGTCAACAAACCAATCATACCAGTGATTAATCCTCTGTATCTACTTCTGATACTGACAGAGGCCAAAAACTCAGAGCACTCTATCTCCGAGCTATTTAACCATTTGTCCATGTAAATCGGAAGTATCCCAACACCATCCTTAATTATATTTGCACTTTCTATCGCTAACGACAAACCTGGATGTTGGCCTATGTCCATAGGCACATGCTGGTCACCCGTGATGTATTCTATCAGGTGAGTCTTAGTTGTTCTAGGGGCCCATTTCACAGCTTCACGTATGATTCGCCTGCAATGAGCAGTAAAATCACGAACAATAGTTTCCCTTGCCTCAGCAGTGTCGGTTAATTGAAGTTTATGAGTGATATTTGGTATATCCAGCTCATGGCTTGCTTCGTTAGAGTCCAATTGCATAGATTTTCCTAACACCTTCAATATGTCCAACATGGTGACCAGAACTCGGCCACTCCATAGCATGTGAGGAAATCGGTCCACAAGACGACTCAGATACTTATCTGCAACTCTGCGGATTTGTTTCTGAGGGTGATTGAACTTGACCAGTAAGAGTATTGCAAGCTCTTCGAGCTCGAGATCTCTTTCCTTATTCATCGGACGTCTAGATAGGACTTCGAGATACACTTTGAAGATCTTGTCAGCTATGCAGAAAATACATTGACGTATGCCATCTTTGTCCCGCTGTATGGTAGGATCCTCCAAATACTGTAGCATCACTTGGAATGAGAAATCTTGAGTAGACCTACTTTCAACTCGGAAAGCTTCCATGCGATAGACTGACATGAGATATGTGCATTGCGCAAAATTTAACCTGTTCACGATTGAAACAATATCGGCTGGGTGATCCAAATCGCTAAGTATTTGATTTCGAACCTCAACAATTTCATCCATAGTGGCAGCATCATTTCTTATTGCTGTATTATACTGAAGTTCGGATCTCAAGTGCTCTCGAGACTTCAACAAAGGAGATTTTGAGGCTATCTCCTTGACACACGCGAGCCACTCTTTAGGCCAAAGGCTGGTATCGCTTGTGAACCCCATCACCACGCAGTAGAGCCAAAAATCTCTGAACAACTTGTGCAACCTTGGTTTTGGATCAGTGATGTTGGGCATTCTTCGTACAACATTTGCTATAACGGGTAGTAGTATACCTAAACTTCCAGCACTACTCGACGCTCGCATTGGAACAGAGGCCTTTTCACTGGCACGCTTTCCCTCCAATCCAAGCTGCACGAACAATTCAAGAATTTTGATAAGGAACACTTCCTGATCGGGTTTATCCGTTAAATTTGCTGCAACCATCGTAAGGATATTGATAACAGCAAGAGATACATGACGGTATCCTTGATTCAGCTGGTCGGTTTTTGCTCTCATGCTGTAGGCTGAGCTAGATTCGAGAGTTATCGTCGTCAGCATCTTCATAATCTCCTCAAAGATGACGTGGTCCCTATGAGGCACAAGAAGCATTTTACCTAGCTGTTCTACAATGATAGAATCAATAGGTGAAGGTGGTTGGCAAAACCGTTGCTGAAAAAATTGAAGTATGGACTCCATGGTTCTACTGACATCACTAAGGGCGGCGGCAATATGGCCAAGAGTCAACATCGTGTTGATGGATATTAAACTTAGCTCAGAGGCGCTCTTCTCGGCTTGGTAAAGTCGATTGGACATTGACGCTATGAGAGCTTTGACACAGTTCTGGTCAACATCTAGTGCTGCTCTGAGGCAACGTGAGAGATTTTTGATGGCAACCTGTCTGAGGCTCTCCAATGAGCTAGCAGCAAGTGCCCTGAGATCCTTGGATTTTTTGGCTGGTACATTCAATGTTCCATCGCATCCATTAGCCTCGGGGGTGGCTGGCGGGCAGACTTCCTTTTCCGAATTGCAAATACGATGAAGCTTACTTAATATTGGTGACGGCTTCAGTAAGAAATCTTTGATCGCACTCAAACAAGCATCAGCTATAGTGTGATCGTTTTCGGCAAGGTCCCCAAAACCGTCGAGACAGGTTATAATTGGCTGCAGTTGGTTGGAGGATAGCTTTCGGATATTTGACAGCCGGTCAACCAGCTGAGAGAGTTGTGCCTTCGAATCCATATTCTATCGGGAATGGTCAGTGTTTGGCCGAATTGAAGAGAATGGCTACGCTCTGTTGTTATGGCGCTATCACCGGGTCAGCAAATGGAGGATCTTCGGACGAGATCATGACTAAAATTTAGCGATTTCTGGGTAGCATTGTGGAATACCTGAAGTTCTGGTGGTAGAATGAGCATGCCAAAACTCAAAACCAAAAATAAATACACTCATGTTAAATAGCGAAGTGCCAGCCGCCAAGCAGATGAGATTCGGTCGAGATCCGGGATCCAAGGTCTAAATGTAGCTCGTCAAACGGAGTTTATTCGCAGTGTTTTACTTCACTGGAGTAAACTCCCAAAGAACGATCTGCTCGAACCAACCCAGTAGCAAGCATCGCCCAGTGTTATTCGGGCACGTGCGTTGCCGCATTCTGTGCGACTGAAAATGTGTTCGATTTAGTGGCCCTTGCCGAGATTATATTCAGACAGAGGGTACGAATCCAATAATGCATGTTTCGCTCATTTCACGAACGAATACGCTCGAAGATTTTGGGCGCGCGAGCAACACCGCGGGAATTTCAAACTATCGTACACCATCATATATGACATGCGTAAGGTGGCGCTTTCTCCCAATCTCTTCGTGATTCTCCAATGCAACTTACAGTCGCGCAGTTATATCCATCGTTGTAGCTCTCCTCCATTCCCTCTCACTCTTCTTTCTATTCCATCCAATGTATCCTTTCCATCATGGTTGACGACTTATACGCAAAGCACATTATCAATTCTAAACTCAGTAGCCTAAAAGGTAACAACTTAAAACAATTCAATTTCAAAGGATCATAACAAATAACTCGAGGAATCTAGACAACAATATTTAGACGATTTTCACATAAACTTTAAAGAAACATGCCGCTTACCAATAAACAACCATTCAAACCAAACCCAATTCCAGACAACCTGGGCCCAGATGATGAGGTATTCTATCACGAGCTCACAAACGAAATCTTTACAAGTCATGACGCCTTCTTCGACAGATTCCTGTACTGCAACAGTCTAATTTGGACTTGTAGCAGAACCGGAAAATCCGGTCTCACCTATAAGGAGGCCCTCGATTCCGAACAACAGGGTGTAGCAAAGAAAAAGAAAGCCAGGAGGGACCGTGAGGAGACTAATGGCGACAGCAATGAGCCAGCGAAGAAGAAAAAGAAGAAGTATCCATACGATCCGAAAAAGTATAGCATGCCAGTTCCAGAAGGATTCGATCCATCACTACTCACACCAACTGGTAAAATTGATGGAAGAAAACTCAAAAGTAAAAAGAATAAACAGCTAGCAGACGAACTTCTCGCCACTAGTCAGCCTGCACCCGCGCCTGAGACTCAACCAAAGAAAGGTAAACATAAGAAAAAGGAAGACGAACTTAAAAAGAAAGAAGAAGAGGGTAAGAAAAAGGAGGAGGAGGCCAAAAGAAAGGCTCAGGTACAAGCTGAGCTTGCTAAAGAGAGGGAATTGGAAGCAAAGAGAAAGAAGGAGGCAATTGCGTTGGCAAAGCAATTGGAACGCCAGAAGAAAGAGGAGGAAAGAAAGAGAGCGGCCACGTTTTTGCAGAATTGGGAGAAGAAATGCGAGGATTTGGAACGTGATGATCTCAGAAGGTTACCACAGCCTACACCGTTGAATTGCGATATACCTGATAGACTTTTTGGCGACGCTATCTTCATTCTAGAGTCTTTATTCAATCTCTATGAATTGTGTGAAATTAGCAGTATATTTCCGGACGGGATTAGCTACGATGTCCTCGAAGAGATGCTCTTCGATAAACAGGAAGGTGGGCCGCTCGGGACACTCATCCAATTCTTACTAAGATTGATCCTAGACACACAACCAAAGAGCGATGGCTATGGCCTTGATGATGATGTTATCAGAACCTCTAACACCGATGTTAAACAAGAGAACACCAAAGTTAACCAGATCAAACTTGAAAATCATGATACCGATCTCGATCATGAGCATGAGTCTAATGGTCTCGGTAGTGAGCATGATGATGATGAGAACGACGACAAAGACGTCAACATGAACGATCTCATCGGATCAGCCATTAGAGCCGCGCAAGAAGTCAAAAAGTCACTTAGCAAGCCCTTGTCTGAGGTAGAAATTACACCACTCAACGTGACAGAAACTCTTAGGCTACATCTCCTTCAATCAGGCAGCTTTCCTAAGGGCAGAACTATATACAACGGTTGGTACTCCTCAAGAGAAGACCCCGGACTTTGGTTATGCATGCAAGAACCCGATCTCATCAAGAAGTTAGGAGAAGTTACAATATATGATTTAGACATTGAAGAACGAATCAAGATAATCCATACACTCGTGTACCAATTATTTTCATTCATTAAGACTAGAATCTACATCGAATCCGCTAGTGAACAACTCACTGAACTCAGAAAATCATATAGGAGTGAGGCCGCAGCATTTGCCCGTTGGGATAGGGAAAATTGTGTCAAGCGGATGCAGCAACCAAAACGCAAGAGTGATAATGCAACCGAAGAAGGTGAAAGTGAACAGGCCCATGAAGAGAAAAACCAGAACGGATCTATCGGAGATACTGAGCAAACTTTCGAGGAACTCGAGCGTGCATATCAACAGAACCTGGTTGATTACGACGATTATCAGAGAGAACGAGCAGTTCGATATGAACAATTGAATCAAACCTTGTTGTCTATAAGAAACACCCTAAGAAATACTCAGTCGATCTATGGAGTGCATCCTGTTGGACGTGATAGGGCCTATCGCAGATATTGGCTATTCCAGTCTATACCTGGTTTATTTGTTGAGCAAGACGACGAATATCTTGGAAGATGCCTGTCCAATCCAACACCCCTAGAATCTCGGTATAAAAAGCTATTCAACAAAGAGAACCCTCTCATGCATCCGAATGAAGCTGATCTCATCAGGACAAAGACGTGTGATGTTGGTTGCTCAACAGAGCCGATGGACCCGTCGCCGGACGAGGGTATGGAAGAGGGTCAACCGTTGGAAGATGGGCATTTAGATCAGAATGGCTGTGACTTGGACAACGACGAGAACAACATGTCTGATAGGTTAAACGGCGAGGCGCAAGATGATCAGGACGATGGCGAAGGCGACACTGGTAGTATAAGCGATGAGATGAACTATTGTACAGGTGATGAGACTACTTGCGCAATCCATGGTCTAAAGCGCCCCACTCAGCCTCGATGGTGGTTCTACCATTTACCAGAATCGATCGATAAATTGGTTGAATGCTTGAACAAACGAGGCTTCCGAGAAAGCGAGTTACATGACACCCTCCTGGCAGAAAGTAGCATCATAAAACCCTGGATAGTTCAATGCCCGGCCTACAAATTGAACAAATTTATCCTCGAACAATCAGGAATAAGGAGATCTAGGCGCCTAAGAACAAAGGGTAGTAAGAAGAGAGCAAGAAGCTACGATTAAGACTCATATTTATGTTTTAAATAGTTGTGATTTGATTTATAGCTTAAAAATTGGTGAGACCAGGACAAAGGCAATGGTCGCTTGGGTGTATCCTTGAGGTTGTAGTGCTCGTTGCCCTCGAGGGTGATCCTTTCTTGATTTTAGGCCTTTGGACTAGAGCACAACCGATAATGATCAGGATAATGAGAGCAGAAAATATAACGACTAGCATGGTACCAAGATACATAAGATCGGTAACAGGTGGTTTCAAACTTGGCTGGGGCTCCAGAGGTGCGTTTGTACCCATGGCTGGCGATGAGGTGTTCAATTTTATCACTAGATTGACGGCCGATGATTTAGGGGGCGAGCCATGATCTCGGGCCACTATTGTAAGATTATATTCGGGCACGCGATGTCTTGACAGAGGTGCCCCATTAACCTGAATGGTGTTTGTAAATTGTGTGCTAATTAATTTGAAATGACCTAACTCATTGCCGTGCTCAATCGATAAGCTTGTCTCTCCATTTGGACCACTATCCTCATCATTAACGACTACTGCAGCTACAACAGTGTTGTTTGGTGTTCTCTCATCGATGCTAACAAAGGGATACTTTGATTGGTATCTGAGTTCTATTCGAGGTTCATGCAAGTTTGTATAATTCACGGGCACTATGCTTACATAAGCGAGATTGTTCTTAGAATCGTTGTGTATAAACTTTATGACAAATTGGTTGCTGTTTGGGGTAGTTCCGTTTGCTGTGGTGCTCGTGCTGGCTGCGTTTGCTTGTTGGAGGGCATACATGTGGGCTAAAGCTTGGACCAGGGTGCCATTGTTTTCTATAGCTTGGGTTAGTTGCGATTGAGAAGGCACCTGTTGCTGGGTTTGGGGTGCGAGAAGCCCAGAAGCAAATGCACACTGCCAGTGTAACAACACCAGCAGATTGATTATGGGCCTCAGAACAGGCATAGTACGGTTGATTTGACGAGCACTGCGCCTACTGGAGGGTTTGGTTAAATTGTGCAACTTTGAGCTGAAGTCAAAGGGTGTTCCTCTTTCCCAAACGAAGGTCAACACTTTGTCTGCATGGCCATTTTGGATGCCAACAGGGGGCAACTTTTCGGTCCGAGGCTACTGAAATGTGCTCGCGATGAAAAATCTTGTCCGACATTCAGGCCAAATTCACAAATAGGTTTGGTTCTGTTCGAGTGCTGATGGTGAAGGTATATGAGAATTCTGATTCGAACTTGTGATTGCAACTTAAATGTGAAATTGACACTCGCTTGGCCAAGGTGATTTGCAACTTTTTATTCGTTTCAGTTGCTGTGAGGCCAAAAATTGAGTGAACAAGGCGCCTGCCTCCGAGATGACCAGCGGACTCTGTGCGCTTCCAAGCCTTAATTCTATCAATATTGACCATCCAACATAATATAATTTCCTCCTTCCTCACTTGCCTCAGAGAATGTCTCAAAGGCGAGCAGTATGTTTACATACGGCCGCCGCAAAATGTTGAACACACCACTATTTAGCCTGGGCCGGTCGCTCCCCTTCAAACTTTGCTCGTTTGCTCCTCTATCTCTCGCGTTCTCGCTCACTCTGGTGGCGCTGTCCGATGGCCACCTCTTTGCTTTGCACTCGCGCAAACCAAAACCCAAAACCAAACTTGCAAATCTCGCCTATCCTTCTCGCGGCCTCTCATTGGAGAATCAGGCAGGAAGCGGGCATTCGTTGGAGGGATTGGGCCAGTGGGATCTGCAGCAGCGGCGTTGTTGGCCCGCGGAAAGCGCTATCATGCCACACTATCGGCTAGACAATCGGCGGCCCCCGCTCGCGGCCTATTTGGTGCCCGCGCACACTACTCGCCGGCGGAGCTCCCTCGGTCGGTGGGTCGCCTCGCTTTCGCTAACCCGCCTCCTCCCCCTCCGATCGCCCCCTCGCTCTCTCTCTACCGGCCAGCAGAGCCCGATGGTGGAGGCGATGGCAAAGTGGCAAAGCCAAGGCCAAGGGAGAGCCAGCAAATGCAATGGAAGAGGACGGCGGCCAGTTTAGTGCGCAAAATCGGCGCATCCATAGATTGGCAAAATTCCGCAGACCCAAACCAGTTTGAACCAAATTGAACGGGCGAGTCAAACGAGATGCGAATTCGTTTCCCTCTTCATCCTCCTCGCCGGCCCCCTTTCCCCCGCCTTTGTTCCGCTCCTCTTAAATGCTTCATTGGCTTCAACTCTAGCTCCCTGGCCAAGCGGCCCCTCTCGGCCGAGCGAGCCGGCAGGCCGGCTGGCTGGCCGAGTCAGGCTGCGCTATTCCTGGTTGCGATTGCTCGCTGGAGCTGCGAGCGAGTGAGAGCCAGAGCCAGATTGGCCCGCGCGAGGCATTCCAGCGCCGGCAACAGCTCTAGCGGGCCGCGCGCGCCAGCCAGGTGAGGCCGGTGCGCCAGTGGGCTCCGCGTCGCCGGCGCAAACGCCAACGCGGCGCCGCCGCTGCCGCCACCACTGTCGCCGGCTACCGTGCGCCCTCCGAGTAAGCTCCTGACAAACGACGCCGACCAGCTTGCCCAATGAAGGCCGGACGCGCGATTGCAGCCGGCCAAGCGCTTTGGGTAGCTCTAAATTCTAGTTGAATTATCAGCCGAGCAAGGTTGAAACAATCTAGTGCTTGAAAATTTTCAAACCGAAACTCTAGAGCCACTTGAGTGGGACACTCGTCCTGCTCCAAGAGCAAGGCTGCCTGGCATCACCTGTGCTCGTAGTCCGCTTGGACAAACTCGCCTCCAGCTGGAGCCTGTCGCTCGGGCGCCCGCTCGATTGAGGGGGCGCACGAGAGCACCTGGCTCCGGCCTTACCAGCCTCAGTCCCTTGCTTCGCCCATGCAGCGGGAGGTTGACTCGCATTTGCGATTGCTTTTTTCAGCCAAAACCAGACAGAGCCGGCCGGCCGGCTGCTCGATGGGACGGAATTAAGCGAACACTTGGACGGGCAAAGACAACAGGAGCCTGCCGGCAAGTGGATTTGAAGAAGCGAGCGACAGACGGACCACCTGTTGTTGATGAATCGCGCGCTTAGCTGGAGTCTCGAGGCGGCGGCGAGTCGGCCGGCCTGCTCGACCGGCCGGCAAAGAGCAATCGCTATTGGATATCACTACCGTGCGCAATAAAGCTGCTTGCCCGACCTAGCCAAACATGCTGCAAGCTACCCGTCGCCTCTCGAACTCCATCCGCCGCTCTTCTCGCCTTTTATGATGCAAATCGGGCCCATCCAGCAGACTGACGACGATTCCGCTGGCCCATGAAGGCGATCATTACTAGCAAACGGGCGCCAGTTCACACGAGCGGCCGGCCCCTCTTTCCGCCTGAACTCTGTGGCTTTGCCCCCTAAAAGATCCACAAACAGCTGGAGCAAGAGGGCCCAGCGCCTGCTGTCCTCACCAAATGAGTGGCGTGCCCAAAAGCAATTCATCCTGGCGGCGCAAGTGTCGGCCAGAATTATCGCTCTGGCGGGGGAAAGGAGGAGGCTCCGCAAAAGAGAGCGGCGCTTGCGTTCACGTTTGCATTTGCATAGGCTACCCAGACGACAGCCTCGTGCTCCCAGTTGGTTGTTATTTCAACCAACTGAGCCCCCGCCGGCTGGAGCTCGGCTAAATTGGAGCCATGAACATGCCAGCCAGAGTTCGACCTCTTGGTGGTGCAATCACAAACATTTTTAGCCCAAAGCCTCTCTTGATAAGCGAGAGGATTCCCAATCATGATTCATGAACTAAATGACCAAAGCCTGGCATTGTCGGCCTAAGGCTCTTTGCACGCGGATTATCCAATGAGTTTGTGTGGGGTCCATTGTAGCCATTGGATCGGCAAACCTCTCACATGGCTCTCTATTCTCATGTGGCCTCCTGTCCACTGAGAGGATACCAAAGCTCAGTTCTATTCTCGAATCTAGTTAAAATTAAATCGAGCTCAGTTTAGGGGACACTCATGCCGGACACTTCCCGTACCTTTAATCGCAGCCACCATAAGATTGTTCATAATCTATAGCAACTACTTGTCTCAGGCAATAGGAGTTCAACTATGCAACTCCTTCCTATCGAACATCACAATTTCGCTTTTTGGTCGCCATTTAAAACTTCCGGTTGACGTCTTCCTCCATCAGATGGAGACACTAGAGAGCTAATCAAAGCCTCTAGTTTGTCTAGGGTAGTTTCGTCCTTGATGAAGCAAAATCGAACAAGATTTTGCGCCAAAGACTTGTGAGCTAGCGAATAGAAGGCACTAGCAGGTATCCCTTGAAGTTTCTTCGAGCTCGATAGCCAGCGAGCAAACCTGTAGTCATTAGTGTTCACCTTTCCAGGGGAGAAACCTTCGCTTTTGTACTGGGGAAAACTTTCTGCGAGTGGAGAAAAGTCCACAACCATAAAATAGCCGCCCTCAGGTGAGATCACTCTCATTTTGGCTCCTTCAAGAATGCGTTGCATCCGATCCCGTTTCCTAATCAAATCTGACCGCAACTCGTCCCAATAGCCTCGCCCTCCCGACGACATCAGCTCCATCTCGTGCTCTAGGTAGACGAGTGAAACTTTTCAATTAGAAACACAAATCTAAATCCAATGATTCGACTGCTGACTCGCTGATTAGAATTTCAACTTACCAAACCCTCGTGCGACCGCCTCTTGGAGGGGTGTGGCCACTGTATATATCGCCGTCTGGTGGACGAGTTGTAGGTATTTAATCAGATTTCTGGGTCCCAAAGCCCAACCGATTTTCCAGCCTGTCAGAGAGAAGGTCTTTCCGGCGCTGCCTATGGTTATCGTTCGGTCCCACATACCCGGTAGGCTGGCCATACTCAAGTGCTCATTAGGCTCATGGTAAATCTGCTCATAGACCTCATCAGCCACAACTAAGATGTTGTGCTTGATGCACAATCTTGCAATGCTCTCGAGTTCAACTCTTGAATACATCTTGCCAAGTGGATTATTTGGCGTGTTGAGCACTAACATTTTGGTTCTGTTTGAGATCTTGCTTTCGAATTCATCCATATTGAGAGAATAGTCAGAGCTGCTGATGGCTGACGGGTTGAGAGAATCACTCGGGATATCCCTCTGGAGCCTCAGTGGGATAACAACACTCTGGCCCTGTGCCATTGCAACCATTGGCTTGTAAGCATCGAAAGCCGGATCAATCACTAGAACCTCATCACCAGGGTTCACAAATGCCATTATGGAGACAAACAAAGCCTCATAGGCGCCAACAGTGACTAGCACTTGCTCGTTTGCGTTGTCCAGTTGTTTGAAAGATCTAAACTGATTGTAATATTTAACTAGAGCTTGAACAAGTCTTGGGTGGCCAAAGGAACGTGTGTACTGGTTGTTGAGAATTAGTCTCGAGTTCGCGTCGGTGGTTGCATTATGCAATGAGTCAATCAGATATTTTGGGGCGGCGAAGTCTGGAAATCCCTGGCCCAAGTTGAGCGGCTTATTCTCGAGAGCAAGCTGGATGAATTCAACCCAAACCGACTCTGGCTCATCTTTTATTCGATTGGCAGCTTGAGGGAAACTCATCTTTCTCGATTCAAGGTCTGGCGTAGACTGGATTATGTTGAGACATAGAATATGAATTATAATTTGCACATGGAACCTAGTTTTGGTGAGCTGGCGCATTCTTAGGCAGTTAGCTCCACTTGCTGTTCCTCGAAGACGACTAGACAGTTGCATTTGTTTTGGTCGACTGGATGTCAGAAGGTTAAGCGTACACATTTTATCCTGAAAAACTAGCTCTCTTATCTAATTGGAACTAGGACAGTGGAGTGTTTTTATCGGCTTTATTTGGATTGACGGAAACCTTGTAGAGTAGTCTCACCGAGCTCTTTGTTGAGCCTGTTGATCCTAGCATCTCTTATAGAACCTTCGTCCAGCGAAAAAGAGTAAAGCTGCTGCGAGTATATCGAAGATGAACACCGTTATGCCTATTCCATCCTTTGCTGTGAAGACGTTCGTATGACCATCCAATATTGCGCTTGCATCCAGGGTGGCTATGAAACCGCCACCTCCAAAGGGATTCTGAAGAGGTACGCAAGGTGCTGAGGTTATTGCGACTGCATTGTATACAAGTAAGCTTGCGCATACAAATATTAGCAGGGCTGAGGTGTAAAATAGCAATTTGAATTCGTATATGACCTCTGCAAAGTTAAAGTAACTCAACACGAACACTATGATTGCTACAATCAGCACTGTCATATGAAAACTTTGAATTAAATCATAAGTTTGGTAGCCACTTAGAATGGAAAATTGACAGGTGCGCTCTTTGATCATAAGGTAGTTTATGAGAATGAGGAGAAAAGCTGCAAAGGCTAGATAGCCATATAAGTTCTTATGCTTGTGGTCGAATTCGATTGGCTGTATAATCAGATGTTGCTGTCCAGATTGGCTCGTCTGACCATTTCCATCTGGCTTTATGTAGATACCTGTTTTAATTTTTTAGGTTTGTTAGCGCTTCTATGTTAGTTTTGAGCAAAACCGCCCATCATTGGGGCACGTATAGGCAGTTCTAGGGTCGTACCTGAATCCTGGAGGATTGGTTTCTTCTCGTCGCCACTCATTTTCAAAGCTCTTCGAGACGCCCGAAAATTCGAGGAAAAGGTTCTAAATATGTATATAGAGTATGAGAGAAAACTTTAACTGTCTAATTGCAAGGCCACATGAAAGAGAGAAAGAGACGGAGCGAGCTAACTGCCGTCTCTGGAACCGGCGAAGTTTAGAGATGGCGAAACCAACAACAATGGCTCATAGAATTATCGATAGTTTTAATCTGATTGGCAAACTTGGCGTACTGGCGAATCTGAGCTCAATCGGGCGACTGAAACACACTCACAGTTTTTTCTATCAATCAATTAGTCGCTAGACCAAGTACAAGACCAAGTCGATAGCTGACGCATTGGTTATCTACTTTTTAGATCACTAAACTTTCTCATCTGCTTGAAATTTCTCATGTTTGCGACTGACAAAGCTCTTGAATAAATCCTGCATCCTGCTCTCGAGAGTTCGGGAACTCTCAAAAATTAAACTCACCGCTATTCTTTTTCGTATCTCCGTATCTAGGAAGTACTTCCTGAAGGCTCACTGAAGTGAGGAAACTCCTCGAGTCCTCCCGGTTGGAATTTTCATGAACGAACCAACAGGTAGCCTCGCCGGGTACAGCGAAACGTACTTCATGAGTTCACTTTACAAGCAAAGTGCTGCCTTAATCTGGGCTTGCTATAGGAGCCTACGTCGTATTTGAGTCGACATGCAGCTTTCCAAAAATCTCCTGCAATTGTGCCTTGAACCGATGAAAGTTTTCGAATAGCTAAACAAATACCGATCTATCCAAAGTTCGACCATCTCAGTTTGTTTCAAGCTTTTAAGCTCTGATTGTCCAAAGGAAGGGTCGAATCCTTCTGTTGATCGTGGTCGCTCAAGCAGAGGACGGCGACAGACACCGCGATTCTATCGTTAGTATGACTATGTTAGATGATCATTTAGTGTTGCATAGTTGATCGCTTCCAAATGAGAACTGCCATCACTCAAACGTGTTTAAAGATTGCTAAAATAAATAAAACGGCATCTTGCAACCCTACAAGACAGTACGAGAGAGGATGAATTTATTGATTCAATTCAAGGGTGAAACCATTGCTATCTTCCGAGCAGGACGAGTAATCTCTTCTCTGACTAGCCAGAACCTATGAGTATTTGGATATAACAGCCGGGAGGTGTGTAGTTATTACACAAAGCTTTATCGATTAATGGTACTCTGGATCCGCTTTACAACTCATTTGTGGGTCGGATTTTAATGCGAAGTTTCGGGAAACAGTCGAAGCTTTTCCGCTTGATACGGGACAATCTGCACCCTCTTGAGACGACTCGAGTTCCTCGAACAAACCGCACGAAATGTTCATGTGTACAATCAAAAATAAATATACATCAACATACTTATGGCCTCGCACGCACAACTCCTTGGCACCTAGCTGCCGACCTAGGGGCCCGGCACAAGGTCAGGGGTTTTCTTAGTGAGCTCAGGCAGGGAGGCTTAATCTCGCTCTAAAGCTCATTACACTCAACACAGCCCCCCTAATCCTGTTCATTCTCAAGGCTCTCTCATCTCTGCTGAGCTCGAGCCTCTCTGACTGTTGCTCGTGCGTCTGGCTACTCAAAAATTTTTCTCTGGTCTATTCCTTTCTCTCAATATATCCCGACAGAAGCATATAGACCCTTAGTCAGATACATCCTAAATATATTCAAAACCATCACAGACCAAAAGACAATCAAAATGGAATCGCCGATAGCACAACCAAACTCACCGACCGCGACAGGAAGCTCGACGCCGAGGATATTTGGGAATGACTCGTTATCAAAGAGAATAAGTCAATTTCAGAGTGCGGCAGAGAAGAACAATCTCAAACAGAAACAAAATCCGTTTTCCGGATCATTTGAGTGTGCTTCCTTGAGAGGAAAAATCAATATGCAGGATCCAAGGTAAGTATACATTTATCCGTTTGCACCATAGACTCAAACGGACTCAACCACTCACTTCACTTCTCGAATGCTCAGTTACGGCAAGCCAATCCCAGGGTCAAAAACGGAGGCTCGAGGAATCAGAGCCCACGAGAATATAGAGGATGAAATAAGAGTGCTCTGTTCGGTAATCGAAGAGCATGGAAGTCCGGTGGAGGATGGATTGGCAGTGATCAAGTTCGGGGAGCTGTTTCGTCTGTACCAAGTGATATCGAACAAAGTGGTTGGCGTTCTGATCAGGGCTAGAAAACATGGATTTGTAGAGTTTGAGGGCGAAATGTTATATCAGCGCAGAGATGATGACAAAATCATCAAGTTAATCAAATCACCACCACGCGGGATCCAGGTGACAAAAAATCATGTATTCAAGATGGGCCAGTCGCTAGATTCAAATAAATAGACAAATTCATCCTTGCATTGATTCGTAGTTTACAGGTGGTACAGTTATCTAGGATAAACAGAGAACACGGACTACTTTGGCATAACTGGGGGTCAATGATGTCGACGGGCGTGCTACGAACCAGCTCGAGAGTCCAAGAAGAGGTACATCTTGGGTCGAACCAAATCAGAGAGAAGATATAGTTCAGCCCTTCTTCAACGCAGGAGGAGCAAAGGGGTCGTTTTGAGCCAGTAAAAATCCACTAGAGGCATTCGCACTTGGATTGAAAGGGTCGTCATCTGGGAGAGTCAAATTCGTATTCTCTGACTTGAAGGGGTCATCACCGTCGAAAGGATCCTCGTCAGCGAATGGATCGAAGTTGGCGAGTGATTCGAAAAGTTGATCACTTTTATCGTTGAGTTTTGTACGTTCCTCTAACGCTGGACTAATATCTATATTGTTCCTCATTACATTTGCCGTGAGGTTGTCAATTGAGAGAGTTGGTGGTGATAACATTTGGTTGCACAGTGCGCTCAACTTTATAGTGTCCTTGATATTGACTGCTTTCTCAATGTCATCTATGGCGGCATTGGTCATTGCCAAATATTGTTCTAGCTCTCCGATTTTAGTCTTAACTTGTGTCTCTTGTAATTGAGTATTTGAGAGATTTTCTGCGGTTGTGTTCAACTCCTGCTTGTAGACTCTAAATTTCTCTGTCAGCTCGTCCTCCTCATTCTTTAGGGTTTGCAATTGGGTCCTTTTGGTCTTCAATTCCTTATCTTTTGCCTCTACATGTAAACGTTCCGTCTCTAGAACCCGATTCAATTCCTCTATTTGGCGATCCATATCAGCTAATTTCTTGACGGCCAGCTCTCGTTGGCTGGCGAGCTGTTTAATCATCTGGTTGTAAGATTCTACCTGATCCTGCATCTCCTTTAGCTCCGCCTCCTTCTCTTTTACTAAGGATCTCTGCTGATCTAGACCTTCGCTGAAGCTGCCTCGTAGTTCTGATCCATTGAGGGTCTCCGAGGAGCCAGCAGTTGGGGTCGCCTGGGCTGCGTTTTCCATAGCGAGTTCTGTATCGAGTTGGTCAGCTATCGTGGATTTGTCATGAGATTGCATAGAGAATTTTACCTCTGGTAGAAATCCGATGGATCATAGATAAATAATAAACTGATAGGCGTCAACGACGGTGCTATAACTGAAACCCTATCTATTTTAGTCGTGTGTACATACTATTCTTGAAAAGCTTGGAATGTGGACTTCTCATAATCTGTACCTCATTATTTATTGGCTAGAATAAATGAAAATCTTCAAATCCCATGTCTGCGGAGCTCACGGCGTGAGCCTCACGCACGGATCCTCAACAAACTGAAAATGAAATAAAGCGAAAAAGAGAAAGGAGCAGTGTGAGTGTTGAACCAAGAGACTGCGATCAAATTTTTCGGTCATCAGTTAGATTTTAAAATTCATAATTTATATCGACTATTTCCAGCTTCAGATGCTAAAAGATGGTTGAATTATCACTCAAAGAAGCACTCGAGAAGTATAACAGCCTACCTACATCTGTACAGCAAGCTCTCATCGGCTCATCAACTGGATGGCTCACAGGTTATACTTTGGTCAAGTTCGGAAGATACGCTGGATTCAGCATGGGAGCCTCGATCTTCTTGATTCAGCTCGGTCAGCATTATGGATACATCAATATCGATTGGAAAAGTGTGAATCGTGATCTCAAAAGAGCCAAAGCAGAAGTAGAAAAGCAAGCTGGCACCCATATTCCAAGCTTAAGCAGCCGAATCCAGGACTGCATTAAGGATAATGCAGTTACTGCATCAACATTTTTGGGTGGTTTTCTGCTTGGGGCATCGACAGCCTAGATCAAAGCTGGACAATTGCCTGTGACAAAATGCTATAAAAACATGTCAGAGTTAGATTGCTAGCCCGTCATACCGGAGTTGTGAAGTTTATTGAACGTTGATGGGGCCTCAGCTATGTTACATTAATGCTGCTGAGCTCGAGCCTCCTTATACAATTTAAATATATGCGAACGCAATCTTGATTAGATCTCCCGTTAAGAGTTTTCCAACGTTCTATAATTTGGTTTTGGCGACTTTCGTCATGACTAGATCCGCCAGTTGGAGAGATCAACAATATCTGTTCAAGCATAGCTGTGATTGGCTTGTCACCATTCACACTACTTTGATTACCGAGGATCAGCTGTGCCATCAGGGATTCCAGCTCCAAAGCCAACATGTCTTTCATCGGAATCTTCTGCGAGGCTATCTGACGATGTAGTTGATGAACAATCAACAACTTCTCTTGCTCTGTTTCCTCAGCCTCAGCTCGGAGTACAAGTCTCTTTTTGCAGGTTATTTTTATGGCCCTAGTATTTTGATACCGACCAGAATTCTGCCTCCTGAACGCTTGCTCCCACCAACCGACGACGTCCATTACCTTACGCTGAGGCTCGAGTATGTGCATATCATTTGAGCCTAGAGGATCATCAGCGAAGAGATAAAAGTCTGAAAGTGTTGAATGGCGTACATCTATACTCCTAGCCATCGAGCTCATGAACTCTTCAACTGTGGTCGACCCATCGGCCTCAACAACGAGGTAGGAGCCATCAGAGAAATTAATGGGCAGTGAATGTGGATTAGAATGATCATACGGATTTCTCATAAGTATGCTCATAATCTCCATTCTAGATGGTATATTGTCTCTGCTCCCGTTCGCAACCGTCCGATCAATAGCTCTAAGTGTATGGAGAGCATACTTCCCGATATGTGTGTCTGGATTGGCAAATTTAGTCAGAAGATCCACCATCCACCAGCGGACTCTTCCGCGGGGTAGATTTAGGGAGACAGCTATGGCAAGAATCTGCATTACTTGCAGTTGTTCGCCCTGAGAGGGCAGCGACAAATTGTTCATCTTATCTGTCTCAATTTTTTCTCGTTGCCATTCCGATTGCGAGCTAGCTGCGCTATAATCTTCAACTGTTGGACTCAGAAGTCGCACATCTGTAACGAACTGACATTCGTTTGAGCTATCGGACATCCAGCTGGATCTACGACCCGTCGGTGAATGACTGCTACCTAGATTTGGTGGTTTGGATTCGCACCTATGTGATATGTAGGTGCACTGCTTGACTAGCTGAGCGAAAAATTCGTTTCTAAGCTCTGGAAACTTTAAAAGCCGTGCCAGACAATTCTGCAGGAGACTAACATGGTAGTCGATAGCGACCGGTTCTAGAGGTACCTGAGTGAATAATAAAACCGACTTGAAAAGCTCGACGGCTTCAACTCTCAGTGTTTCGTTTGGTAGACTGGTGAGTGGCTCAGTGATTGGCTTATCACTGTAGACGACCTCAGTGCATTCTCTCCATAGGCATCTAGGGCCGTTTTCATAACTAATTGTTCTCTTGGGGGTGGTTTTCAGTGAAATGCTGAGCATATGTTTTGTTAATGCTCGCTCGAATCTTGTGCCGTACGATTGATCCAAACCGGATGCCAGAGAAAGAAAGTGGAACCATTTGTCGGTCTCCTGCTGACTCCCAAGAGTTATGTAGACGGGGTCTTGCGTCATGGAAAACTTCGGATAGATGGCTAGGCTACAGTCTTGGTTAGAACTCGTTTGTCTGATGATTTCTTGCTCTTCAAAGTCGTAGTCATGGTTGTCTGTGAATTCAGTTATTCTGGACCCTTTGACTGATAGGTAACTAACAGGAGTCGGATCTGTAATGGATTTTAGGAAGAATACTACATGGTCGACTAGAATCGCATAGCACCTCTTGGTATGACCATGGCGCGTGAAACTGAGGAGGCCCTCATGGCTTGATCTATCCTTGGTCAGCTTACTTGGTTCGATATCGCTCAAGTTGATTGCGATGGTCAATATTCTAATCCACTCGTCCCTAGATTTCGCACTTTCGGCACTCAATTGTAGTGTTTTGTCATGGCTAATTATCTTGAACGGAAAGTTCGAGTCACCAATCTGGTTCATAGGGTTCACTAGACACTTGGCATCGATTTTGATTTTCAGGTTCGGCTCAGAGTTGATAGTTTCGTCAGACTCAGACTTATACGAGCATAGCTGAAAGTTTTTGAGCACGAACCATCTACTATGGCTTTTTAATGCACCCGGCTTAACGAGGTATCCTCTTCTTATCAAGTCTGCTGACATAAAATGATATAGTTTCTCAGGAGCTGGTGGTCTTCTAACTGACTGGGTTCTCAAAATGTTTTCTTTACCTAATTTTGAGCGCATAGGGCTGTCGAATAGATTAGGCGTGACATTTCCTTGAAATTCTGGTGAGTTCTTACAAAGCTCTTTGGATTTAACGGACATTTGATCATTGATATTGATTGAATCAGATCGATCGTTGCGGACGATCTTTAACTCTAACCTCTCGCTACCATCAACCAAAAACTGCTCCTTAGGTTTAGCTTCACATTCCAGACTCTCAAAAACTTGATCGCCATCGATAGTTCGGAACGAGGGCTTTACAAGCGATATTAGATCGTTCTTTGAACTTGTCGAAGATTTTCTAGAAGCATCGTTCTCAAAATTCGAATCGATGCTATCGGGTTGATTGAACTCTGACCATCCCTCCTCGCTAGACTGATTCATGATTGCGGAAAAAGTTTCGTCAGCAAGGCGATATAGATGAAGCTCCCACGAGTCGAATTTATGCGATGGCGGCGGTGGTGGTCTGGTCTCATCAGAGCCATTATGATTATCGTTAACTGAACCTCTGAAACGAGTGATCCCTCCGCGACTCCCCCTATATTCTTGGGGCTGTTCCATGGTGACAGAGTCATATATAGGACTTTCCTGGCGTGCGAATCCAGAGAAGCTGTTTCCTGATACAGACATATCTTTTTCATGGCCAGTTTTGCTCGAGGTGACCACCACGACTTCCGTGTTAGTGTTGTCGGATGCTTGGGGAGTCGATTTTAGCGTTATCTGAAGATTCTGTTTAGGCCCATTAGGTGGTGATAGCGGAGCTGGTTGCGCGTTGCACGTCTGAGGGTTTGAATCAAGTACGATAGAATTCAATGGAGATGATTGATCTATATAATGAATACTGTCTGAGCTTGCTCGTGATTTCTGAGCACTTGAGATCGCGCTCAAGGCCGCCAGTTTGGTCCTCGAGGATTCGATGGCTTGTTTCTGCTTCCTGTTTTGTTCTCTTAGTTGTCTGTTTTGATTTTCAAGTTCCTTCAATTTACTTGCGACCCACTCTTTTATGCGAGCTGCTTTTTCTTCAACTTGACTAGCGTCTTGTAGACGGAGGCGTCTGTGGTCTTCTACAAGTCTTTCTAGCTCATTGATACGTCTATCCTTCCTGATGACCACACCTGTCAATTCATCTTTATCCATACTGAGCAAATGTTTTATGCTTGATGGTCCATCTGAGTCACAATTTGCCTCTGATCGAGAACCTTTGTCCGACTTATTCACTTTCGTTAGCTGATGCTCAGTTTTTAGTGCATTTATGCGCTCGAGCAGTATCTGACTTATCTTGAAAGATAATAATTTGAAGTGATAGCAACTTGCGTTTACACAATCTCTCTTGTTCAGAGATGCCCTATACTCCGCAAACAGAGCAGATAAATCTGTATCGAGCTCCAGGTCAGCGTTATTTGGATCCCTCATATCGTTGGTTTCGTCGGCCGAAACAAAAAGTTTGATCGGCTTATCGTGTGCTGGTTTTGTTGATACTTGGTTTGCACTTGGAGCTGGTTGGTTGCCTGGTTGCGGCTCTATATCACAATGCTGGTGGCTTGGGTCCAAGAACGTAGAAGATGAGCTGGTCTTATGATATGTTGCGTTGACATTCGAAGCTTTGACCATTTTGATAGAGGATCTGCTGACGGCTATAGGGCGAGTCTGGTTTTCAAAGACAATATTTTCAATTGATGCCATCATAAAATGAGCTGTCTAGGGAAGCATAAATCTTGCGAGTCGAAAAATATATAGTTCGAAAGTTGCGCATAAATTTAATGCAGTGGACGAGCACTGAGATAAATGTGTTCTCGAAAGCAAGAATATGGACCTTTGTCTTGGGGTGAATATGTTGCCGGGGAGAGTGTTAAACTTTGTTGCTTTATCACGTTCTGTGGAGATCTAATATAAAATGTAGTGTATCAAGTATAATGAGCGTCACACAAAGAGCACATAGAGGCGGTCAGGAATTTTGTGTGCTAGAGTCAATTATATATATTCTTGGCTTCTCGGGCTGAGATACTCGTTCTTGTTGAATCTTGTTCAGAAAGATGAGCAAACTTCTTCTGGAGTAGTGAGGTAATCTAAGGGCATATGTCTTTAACTCTCACGAGATAAATTTAGCAGCTTTGGCTGAAATATGAACGCACTGAATTTACAAAAGCGAACTATTCGTGGTCTCTTACTGAATAAATGACCGAGATGCGGACAAATATGTGTCTATTACTTGAGACAATTACACTTGAATGACTAGTTTTTTGTCCTCAACTGAACCAAAGACATGAGTAGTTAGATTGCTACGATGATAACTGACATTCAATCGCTCTAGTTAATAGCATTGTTTGCTCAAATTCAGGGCTGATTGATGGAGATAAGTTGAACCTGTGCCTTCAAATTTCTCATTGATATTCGATGGTAGCGGTCGTAGAAATTCACGACGATTTTGTAATAGATTTCTCATCCATGCCAGATCTTTCACCTCTCGACGCTTGAGGCTTTGTGGGATAGCGAGTGGTTCAGCTTGCGAGACTATCACGGCTTTGACTTCGGTGTCGTCTACTTTTTGATCAGAGTTTGTTGTCGTTTTCGAGTAATCTGGAGCCGCGATAGTTCAAGAGCGCCGTGGTAACCTCTCGAACAAGTCGAGTTGACAATATTGTGTAAACCATCTATGGAACCTGCTTCTTGTAAACCAGAATGTGCTCCACTCATAATCAATGGAAACCCCTCTGCAAATGTGAGCCCTACAACTGGATTGCTGTCTATCAATTAGCCGCAGCACTCATAGCTTCCAGAGCTAAGAGAGATGTTGGCTAATCCAGCTAATATTCACCATGACTCCTAAGTAGTGCGAATTCTATCGGTCATTGGCTCAACTCACGCCAACTGGTAAGTGAGCACAAGCAAACATGAAGGAGTCTGATGGTAGCGATATAGTTTACTAGGGCAGATGGAATTCCTGAAATACTATTCCCGAGGTAGCGAGTTTCTGCTTCGTGCCCCTCCTAGTCGATGGGCGGAGAGAGATCTACTTGAATATCATCCAAGGAGCGAAATTACTGTAACATAACGCTCCTCCTGGCCACGCCGAGAGCCAAGTTAGCTTATGCTTAGTAAATCTGTTCGGTGGCTTTCACCATCGTTACATATGACTCGAATATTGCTGTATACAAAGCCTAGTTGGACGTTATACGCATATACCTGACTCGTTACCTTAATAGCCGGACAATCGCAAGTCAGCGGGGGTGGAGGTGGTTCGGCTTGAGCAGATTGCAGGGGGCAGCTGAGGAGAGTTCTCTTGATAGGACTAGACTGGTCGGATGGACTTGATTGAAAGATTCGTATTCGAAAACTGGATGGTTTCAATTTTGGTGCTGATCGCATGAGAGATCGAGTTTTGGTGAGTTTCAGAAACTAGTTCTCCACAGCAACTCCGACGAGGCACACTTTTATCGCCTTTCAGCGAGCCTGAGAAAGTGGTGCAATGCGCGACCGCTCATCTCGGTTTCATATATCTGTTCTTGGCTTCTCACCTGAAGTGAGAGCTGTGGACTTGAGAGTCGGAGATTCAGTTTAGTGAGAGATTTGAAACCAAAGACAAACATCGAACAGAATGGAACCCTGCGATGTGTTGTCCAGAAAAAGATTTTAGTTTCCCTACTAAAGCACTGGTTGTATCTGTTCTACGTTCCATGCTTTCAAGAATAGTATGTACTCTAACAACTAAAACGATCAAAGCCTCATACGTTGTCAGCTAGCTAGTGGCCTGGATGTCTCAAGATCTCGGTATTGAATCTTTTCTATTAATGCGAGTAATTTGCGCTTTTCTGGTGCCCTTCTTCTGCGAGTTTTCGAATTCATTCGTCGGCTGGTTGTCGCCACCGCGAGCAAACTTTTATTTTTGGTCGGAGAATCGAACACGGTCCGAGAAGCAAAGAGCAGATACAATACATAAGCATATAGCTGGTGGCCTCCATGACATACAGCAGTTGCGCATCTGGCGAGATTCTCGCGGCGAGAGTGGCGTAGTCTAACCAGGTTAGAGACTTCCAAACAAAAGAAGCGCTTGAATTTTATCATATTGGGGACCGACATGTTTATACCTTAGCGGTTACTCTCGTATTTTCTGTGCTCAACCCCTCCCCCCACCGCAACCAAAAGTTGCTTAGCGTTGAGAGTTGCGAGAGAGCTGAGATCGAGGATCGTTGTTCTTTCGAATTTGACATTTGATTTATCGTTGTACCTGCTCAGCAAACCTTCTTGAATATTGAAGGAGCTGCGCTGGCTCTCAAATCGTTTCAATGCTTGTCTCAAATTCCTCCACCTCATGATCAGCGCCCAGTGACTGCATTCGATTTCATACATAGACTCTTCCACCTTGAAATCTCTTAAAGATTTAACTTTGATTCTCTCAAGGTTGATATGGACAATTTCTCCTTTTGCTCTCTGTATATTTGGCGACCTGGCAACTATGTAAATATGTGGTAGACACTGGCAAGTGGAACAATACCGCTCCATTGCAAGATGCGTGCCAAATCAGATCCAACCATCTAATTGGACCATCAAAGCGCTTGCTTGCAAAACATGACCACCATTCTGGCCAGATAATGTGGAAAGTGAGCCAGGAACGTTGTTGAACATAAGACTGTGCATTTACATTCTCGTGTCTGTTTGTCGACAAGACAACATGTCTCCTGTTTGAGGAGGTTAGATCCCGGAAGACCCGCACAAGGAGTTACTTCAGACTCAGGTTAACCCTTCGATAACGCATTCGTTCATATGGTTTATTAATCTAATTTGCGCTGTTTTTGGTCTGTTCATCAGTTCAAGTTATCTGAGCTAAATTGAAATGGGGGCTTTGGCACATACCTGGCCGCTGCCTCCTCTGGCGTCAGCTTACCGGACAAAGATTTGTGCTCCTCCGGAACAACGGTTGGCGCAAGTGGAACGAAATTATGCTCGCGATATTGCTCCCTGAGCAGTGGCTTTCCGCCTCCAAGCGCGTCCATGTTTCTCGTGTACAAGGAGTAGACTTTTGAGCTCTTAGCATCCGGCAGCGGAACCACCCTGTCGTTTTTGTCTGCTGCGCCTCCGAATTGCTCCAGACCTCGTTTCAGTGCATCTCTCATGCCGCCTCTAACGTCCGGGTCCTCTGGGAGTGGACTTGCTACCGCAAGCGCAATTGCGCAAGCAACGAAAATGGCTATGATACTTGGCTTGTGCATCTTGTGAGGTGATTGATTTTTTGTTCTCTCAGGTGAATGAGTAATATCGCAGAATAAGTCTTCCTACGTTCTATGGTTTCGTATGTTTCTCTATGAGCTACGAACGCTCTTTTTATCCTCCTCGAGCGATACTTTCGATCTATTTTTAAAATTCTGGCACGAGTCAGAGGCTTCCCGGCGAACTGCTCTCTAGTGAACGATAGAAGCAGTCGCTGGGTCGAGCTGATGCCCATAGTTTGCCATGTAGTTTATCTTTAGCCTCCCTCTTGCAAGGGAGGGGGCTCAACTATTCGTGCGATCTATCCTGAGCTTGGACATCGATGGTTGCTCAACTTGTCGGCTAGATTCCGTCTGCGTGACACAACCAGGAAACTACAAAACACCCGACACAGAAATACCTGTGTTAACCATAAGCCATCCAATCATGTTGCTCGGTCTGAGTGCAACCTGACTTTGAAAAGTTATCGATGGACCCAAATCTTTGATAGAGACGCCTAACCATAACTAGACCACTCGTCCGCTGACTCTCCCATCCTATCTCTCGAGATTTTGGTTCGAGCAACCTTGCACCTAACTTGTACGTGTAGATTGTTCACGCGGTTGATGCAACTATCGGAATGATCGGCTTATCCTCCCAGACTCCCGAGCTCGCGTGATAGAGAGCGGCTGAGTTCTCTTCAATGGATTCTCTTCAATGAATTTGGAATGAGAAACGATTCAACGGCAACAGTTTCTATAGAGCAAAAAGATCCTTGGTACAGTGGAGGCTGGTGCAGAATTTTCTCTAATCAAACTCGATACGGCCGCGAGCTCGCTATAAACTTGTACTAGTGTCTCGTTGAAGTTTACGATTTCGCCCTTGAGACAGAGAGGCGAGGTTTAGAGCTATGATCGTTATATTCTCCCAATTGGTGCTATCTATGTGCACATCACCCATCCCAAGATCACCTTTTGTGTGCCCGCTACAACCTTGCTTATGTTCTGACGTGGCTCTACAACATGCAATCCTGCGACAAAGGAACGAGTTAGACGATCTACTATCTCATCGACCATGAAAGCTCCAGAGTGAGTAAACAAACTCTCAAAATATCAGCACGATGCCGTTGAAGTTGGAACTCGGAGATAGCAATCCTCACAGCTTGCTATATACCCAGGAACGATCTCCCGCCATAATGCTGATATATGTCTCATTGGAACTGCTATCACTTCTTTGAAACGCAGTGAGGTGAATTCCAAACTGTTTTAATCACCTGCGTTAGATTCAAGATTTCGTTCAAAGCCGAGCGTCCGACCGGTTGAGCAGCAATGCTACTAGCAATTCATGGTAGGTTGAGTGGCAGAAACCGCTAAGGTACTCTTCGTCGATCAAACTAATTTGTCGAAACACCCCCAAGTTGCCTTGATTATGGTAGGTTTGTTGCAAGTTGGCTATGGCCGCCCATCGGCTCAACCTGTTGAGCTTGGAAGGTTCGGTTACTTCACCCAAATGGATCAGCGGCAATACATTGACAGGACAGAGCTGCTTAGCGTCATCGGGGGTAATAGTACAAACGAAACGAGACAAGTAGAGACGGATGCTCGGTCTCTTCTGATGATTACAACTTGAAACAAAAGGCTAGTTCCCTCAGAGACTCCCAACCGTAAAAACTGAGTTGACCGAGCAGACTACCCAAAAGCATGGAACTCGCACCTACTACAGACACTTATGGATTGCAACCCACGCTAAGACTCTACATACTACTTACAAGCACAAATCTATTGTATGATCGCTCTGTTGCAATATATGTATCGACCTCTGGTTTCGGCTGCGGTGAGTTAGGCTTCATTCGCTTACAATTCCGGCCATCAGATGTATTGCTTTTGGATTTTTGCGAAGTGTCTTTGCTTCACCGTTCAAATTTTGCGATCACGATCGCCTATCTCTGTGCAGATTATGAGACATGGATCGCAAGAGGGTTTGTCGCCTTAAAGTGGACAATTTAATTGAATTGAGAACAAATAAAATGCAACTGTCATGAATAACGCGTTTGCGCGCTATGCTTGTTACGCGTCAAGTTAAGATTTGAAAGAAAATTGGATGGAACAGGAGATTGACTATGAATCGCAAACCATCTAGTTGAATTCGTCTCGTTGTTGTCTCAAACAGGAACAGTGATAGTGTGATGAGAGGAAAAATCAGTCAGTTGATTCACAAGCATCCATTGGCTGAAATCTCGACTCTGTCTACAAACTGTCAAGTCGATCACGATCACTCGTGGTGGCTGGAGATGTTGGACATGAGAATGGCTCCTCTTACCACCTCTGAAATAAACGAAAGTTTTGCAGTAGATTGACAGTCTTTGGTTGTTAATTTAGAGAGGAGAAGGCAAAGTAAGTTGTATTTGAGTGGAGAGAAATCTTTAGTCGCATATGTTGCGATCGATTAACGTGACCTTCAAGGTCAGACCTTGTGACCCGCTGTCCGTGCGTCTGATTTGCGGTCAGACATATTGCACGACACGGACAATATGGGAATTCTCACACTCCCACGCAATCAGAACTCGTTATCGTGATATTGACTGTCTTATCTCTTCAGTATGCCAGACTGATACGCTCTTAGTGGATAGCGTTTGCAACGTTTTGAAATTTAATATCAGGCATCGAGCCGCGGCAATGTTAAATTGACACTTTTAAAACAATGGATTTGCAGGCGCCTGACAGGAGCCTCCTAATTGCGAGCTTGGTTGCCTCCTCAGTTTCATCTATGTCTACCGAATCGTCAAACTATACTCATCTTGGAGCTCTCGAGGCATCAAGGGACTAACGCCGTGGCCCTCCCTCGGCACAAACATCTACTATTTGATCCACAACAAGATGGATATTGAGAACGCTTGGCACAAGAATTATGGTAAGATTTTCGGTCTTTACGAAGGATCCGAACCCGTCTTGCGAACTGTGGACAACGAAATAATCAAACGTTCCTAAAAGACTTCTCATCGTTCGTCGATAGAGACACGAGGTTCATCTTTGGCAAAAACATAAAGAGATGGATATTTTTCTCCAAAGGCGACCACTGGAGTAATCAAAGGGTTCTCCTGACTCCCATGTTCACTAGTGCCAGGGTGCGCAACATGTTTGGTGCAATGTTAGATCGCGTCAACAGGTTCAAGCGGGAAATCGCATCGAGGTTGAGTGGCGGATCGTCAAATAGTTCAGAAACATTGGACAAGTGTGTCTTCTCCAAGGACGAGCTCATGGCCCTCGCGCTGAGCATCAGAGCCTGGGCCTTTTACGCACTAAAGCTCGACACCTACAGGGACATGTCCATTTTTCAGAAAAGCATTTGCAATCTCCAACTTTGACATACTTTGGTTCATCATCTGGGTATTGATTCCAACACCAATATGTAGATACTTTCAGCTGGATTTGGTTAAGTTAAGCCAGTCGACCATTGACGAGAGGCGAAAGGATGCTTCGAGGAAGATTCATAAAGAATAAAGAAGAGGATGTATAGCTGATGTAATTCTATGAGCGCTCTCTGAGCGTTAGCCGTATGCGCTCATAGGACTTTCATGGATGTCGAGGCCTGGTCATACTTTGGTCGGAGAGTGATCTGGATCATCCTAGATCCAGATGCTCCCAGCCTTTGACACCGAGGGAAGATGAGGTTGCTGGTGAAAACAAGCGCCATAGTCCCAATTCTACTTCTTGGGTGTTGGGTTCGCGCGCTCAACACGGCGATGCGTAGCGGTATGAGTATCCGAGAATTGGAGTCTCCATTTTGACATGGAACGGTATCCCTTTGAGGTTAGATCATGTCGAAAAATCGGCCTGATAGCATGTATCTGTTCTTGGCTTCTCGGGCCGCGTTCGTTGGAGTGAGTGTATCGTGACGAAAAAAGAGTTAGTCATGGACGGATGGCCTCTCACAGTTTCTGTGACGTCGCTGGCGCGAGATACAAAATATGTATCTCGCGCTGCCCACATCTGCCGCATCTAGGCGGTATGTAATCGCGATTGTATCTGTTCTTGGCTTCTCGGGCCGGTTCGATTCTCAGTTGCGTTCTTTTTTTCCTTTTCATCAGCCCTCAACCAAGCGACGCCCGTATACACGTGACTATCGCAGACTTAAGCTATGAGTTAGCAGACAGCAGACTGTCAAGCGTCGCTCACAACCACGCCAAGCCGCCACTTAACGTGAGTGGCCACGGTTCTGACTCCTTCTTATTCTTGGTTGCCCACAGAATCAGGCCATTCTGTGGCAAGATACGCACTAATTTACGAAAATTCTTAGTTGTGCCAAGACTACTCACGGGCAACAGGCGCGGGTTCGACTCTTGGCTGGCGCGGTCTTTTTTTCTGTTGCAGTTACGGCCGCAGTACACTGCCACGCCCATCTGCCCATTTTCCCGAAATCTTTCTGCGGGCCAGGTTGCTATGAGAGTTCATCTGTGATCCCGCATGTTCTCGGGTGGGCGTGTCGGGCATAGAACCATATGTGAAAATGTGTGGAAGATCTCTGCAACATCCCGCACGAGCGAGTCGGCGCGACAAAAATATGATGATTTGTATGGACAATGCGCGGTTCGAATATTTAAGATCCCGGAGTTCCGACGTCGTGAAAGCTATTAAAACTCGCAACTATGGCATCGGTTTCAGCAATGGTTACCTTGGTCGCCATTTTGACCACACTCGGAATAGGGATATGTCAGGGTATCAGATTCAACCTACAGCCACATAGCAAGAAATGCCTAAAACATGAGATGTATTCCAATCAGCTGGCAGTAGGAGAATATGAAATTTCGAGCTTCCCTGGTACCCAGGTTGATATGACGATCACAGACTCCAAGGGATACGTAGCCTTCACTCGTGATAACATAGAGGGTAAAGGAAAATTCGCTGTCACGTCAGACAGTGCTGACTTCTACGACCTCTGCTTCACCTATACATCATCCCTGCCATCTTCTACACAGTTGATGCCTCGAGAAGTAAATGTCGATTATCGCGTCGGTGCAGAGGCCAAGCAATATGACTCAGCCCAGCAAGACAAATTGTCTGTATTAGAGAAGGATCTGACGAGGATCGAGGATCTAACGAATTCTATAATCGTCGATTTCGCTTACTTGAAGAAGCGTGAGCAAGAAATGCGAGACACAAACGAATCGACGAACCGTCGATTATTCTATCAGACTGTAACATCCGTCATAATTCTGTTAGTTCTCACTGCATGGCAAATCATCTATTTAAGAAGATTCTTCAAAACGCGCAAACTCATCGATTAACCCAATGCCCTAGAGCTATATTCAGGTCGGGCAAACGTAACCAAAACAATCAACAGATATCGTGGAACGTTTTCAAAACATCTACAAAATAATTTCCCTATTGGTTAGAGGTTCCCACAATAAAAACACAGGATTTGTTAGTTTTAGTATATACAGCTCGAGAAGCCAATAACAAATACAAATTAATATATTCGAGAATACTTTCTTAATACGAGGGCAGTTTCCAGCATCCAGATCCGCTTAGGCTGGCACTCCGCCGTGCTGTTACCACCCACATTAGTCTCTAAAGTTACTCCTTGTGAACGCTTTCCGCAATGCGAACTTTGATTTTGTGAGAAACCTGACTCCTGTCAATCTGATGTAATGTACAATCAATTTGATCATCTCGATTTTGCAAGATAGGATCTTCGTATTCGGCGGTCAATCGTTAGCGGACGTGCCAAACAGGTATGGCAAGGCGCTGACTATGGCAATTACTGTCATTATAATAAATGAGAAGAAGTCATTGTACATTACTCTGCCTCCAAATAATTCGTTCGGTAGGCAGCCATAGGTGTTCTTGGCATCTCGACACTGGCTGCTAGTTGTGAGGAGAGGTATCGCTGCTAGACATCCATATAGTAGGGGTTTGAACCACAAAGGTCCTTCCTCGTTGAGGTATATTGCTGAGATGATTGTAAAGCGCCAGAATCCAAAACCATAGCAAACTATTGCTATGAAGAGGATGATAAGCCAGAATATGTTGAGCATATGATGCGCATAAACTAGCACGTACACCGATATAGCGATGCTAAGATAGGCCATGACGAAGAGAAACTTGGCTAGCTTGTCCGAGAAACAAGCAGCCTCTGTTACAAGGGCAAAAACTCCACCTAACCTGTTGATATGATCATTGTGCGAAAGTGATAGTTGGCGACAGTTAGTTGAATTAGTTTTTCACTGAGCGATCTATAGGAGTTTTAAGCATGAGTCTTTAAGCAGAGACTCACAAGTTCATGAGGATTGCTGAAATGACTATGAAAAATGCTAGAGGGTGCACCGAAGTTAATTGTGCGGCTTCATTAGTTGGATTGACAGTAATTTGGGTGTAATTGATGATGGTGTCCATCAGCAAGAACAAGTTCCATATGATTAGGGGAATAGCTAGCAAACATATGATGAGATGGATCCATAACTTTCCAGAGCGCCAATTAGGTTTAGTTCTCCTGTAGTATAGGTCGGGCGAGTTCGTTAGTGGCCCGAGGCCAATAACCCCACTCCGCTCCTCTACAAAGTAAGTGTCATGCATGGCTTATTGGTCTAGATTTTCAACCTGAGTACAAGTTTAAGCATTCAAAGTTTCGAAAACCAACACCTAACGTTCACGTAGATTCTCTTCCGTTCGGCACTGGAAATGGGTGTGATGCTGACCCGAGTTAGGGGACATAAACTCGGATGCTTTCAGTCCAATTTTCTATGAGATTTGAATTCCTCCTGGTTGATAAATTTGTAAATATAGATGATTCATTAGGTTGTGAGGCAAAAACAGGGTGCGATATAATAGTAAAGCCTACTCGTTTGATCGAGTCTCAATGGCGCATACTATATTTGTGTTTTGCGACCAATCAAACTCTTCTGCAAATCATCCTCACCTTGGACTATCCTTGACCATGGGGCGCTGTTCTCTCGAAATAGAGTTCCAAAATTACAGGAAGGAATAAGATTGTAGTGAGATGGGGATGGTTCAAACGCTGAAATATCATACACTACTCTAATAGGTTCACATCTCTCTGGAACCTGCTCTAGCCATAGACTTTGTTTGAATACACTTTACATAGGAAGCATGTGAGCCAATTCGAGCATTCAGATGAGAGGGGAGTTTCCCAAGTTAGAGCGAGAGCTGATTCGAAGTAGAGTCACAAACTTTCGCTTCTATTGAATTCAGCACAAAGCTTGAGCTTGAGTCAGATGCTTTTAAGCCTTCGAAGTAGATTCGAGAGAACGGGAGGTTCGATGGGAGCAACAGTTCAAGTTTGGGAGGTTAATATAGCAAGCACAACTCTGAGCTCAACCTCAAGTAGCTTATGGCGATGCCATAGAACGTTTGATGCTACTTCGCGTGGGCGGATGTAGGCTGGCTTAACTTCTATCCTTGCCAACATTTCGCGCACAGATCAAGCTGAGCCAAATTCAGTGTTCTCATACCAGCACTTCGCTTTCGAGCCTTCGATGGTGACGGACGAAAAGCAGACTGGAACGGCTTGACTCGAGTTTAGCTGGCTCGTGAATGGTATTCTTGTCTGGCTGGCTGAGTCTCGGGCAACATATGTGACTCCAACAGAGGTAAATCTTTCCAGTCTTAAATATTCGAGAACTGAGCTATCGGGTGCGAGCGGGCGCCTTGCCCGTTCGGATCAGAGGGAGAGAGAGAGAGAGAGAGAGAGAGAGAGAGTTAAAGTAAGCTTAAACAGAGGGAAGAGTTTATACATAGAGGCTTCAGTTTGTGATGTTAGATTAGATTGGTCATAGATGCCGCTCACAAAATGCCATAGAGAGCTAGCTCAATAGATCGACAATTTCATTGTTCGAAGCTTATTGGTGAAAGGGAAGGGAGGGAGGAATAAGGGCGGACAACTATAAGGTGGCTTATTTATTCTAGGTTGAGGTTAAAGTTTAGACATGAGTGTTCAGGCAATTGTCTACGGAACTGCATAAATTGCCAAATGACAGGATGCGTTTGATTGATGCACCGAAGTTGCAGCATAACCGTAGAGCTCCGCCTGAAGGTGAACTAAGTCACGAATTGAATAAACCTAAACTGTTAGCAAGCTGCAAATCAGCCCGTCTAGAGTTTGTTATCGTCTCATTCACAATTCTCCCCTAAGGAGTTCAGGCGTGAAATAGCTTATGATTATGGTGGCCCCAGCGCGCCGATATGAAGCCAATATTTCGTTGACTGCAACTTTTAAATCTAGAATCTTTTCCTTGGCTGCCAGTTTCAGCATGGCATATTCTCCAGATACTTGATAGATAGCTATGGGCACATTGGGGTGCTCTTGCCTTATATCTCGCACAATGTCTAGAAAATGACCTCCAGGTTTGACCATGACAAAGTCTGCACCTTGATTTATGTCTCTCTGCACAGCCTTCATTGCCATCGCTCTTGATCCCGGTGGGAGCTGGTACGAGCGTCGATCGCCAAATTCGGGTGCATTATTTGTGGCTGCTCTAAATGGGCCATAGAACGCCGATGCAAACTTGGCCGCGTAGCTAAGGATCGATACATGTTGAAGCTTATTCTCGTCCAACTTTTCTCGAATCGTCAATATCCGACCATCCATCATGTCGCTAGGTGCAACAACGTTACAACCACGAAAAGCATACTCAACTGCTAACATGGCCAGATATTGACAAGTTATCTTGTTAGAAATGGTAAGTCGTCCCATAATATTGCTCGTCGAGGCTCCTAAGCTTGCTAGCCGGGCATGTTGGTCCTGAAAATTGGAATGATTGTGCGCGCCCTTCGGTTTGTCATCAAAGAGACAACAGTGACCTGTTGAAGTGAATGCGCATAGGCAAACATCGCAAATTATCAACAGCTCGGGAAACTTTTCCCGTAATCTCGGTATTATACGGAGGACCGGATTGTATTTGTCTTTCAACGCCATACCTTTTATCAACTTCACATCTAGAGATCTAGAATGGTCAATCGGTTGCTCAACTCTGATAACTGGCGGTGAGACCATTGATCTAGGCTCAGTCTCGAGTTGAACTGGTTCTCCTTGCTCACCGAGTAGATGGTCTTGTTCCTCTTCGTTTTGGTTTAAAAACGGATTTTGAGAGCTGGCTAGAGTAGTAGGTTCATCGACTGGTAAGAGTCTCTCTCTCAAGACACTGACTTGTTGTTCATCCGACGACGTTGATGAGGGGCGACTTGACTGTGAGGCAGACAGATCAGAAGATGAAATAATATCCTGATCGGAATCATCTTCATCCTCTCCATCTACAAGCTCTTGTTCTTCTCGCTTCGATTTGGTCACAACAGGGAATAAAAGAACTGCTCGGAGGCCAAAACTGTAAACTAGGGGCTCTAAATACTCTATGGCGCGGTTGCAACCATATCTGTAAACATCAGGCATACCTTCAATAGATTCAACAGAATCGTCGTCGTTGCCGACGAAAACTGGCAGAACAAAATCCTTATGATGGTTGAAGTCGGTCCGCTGAGCTTGCCAACACCTCAGAATTTCATGGGACTGGGCTTGGTGTAAATTGTAGCTCATTTTAGAAATTTTATGACTGCGTCGATGTGTAACAGATAATTGCAGCTGGGGAACTCGATTTTTGATACCAACACAGGACAATGATTCAAACCCTCCGTAAGTTAGTATTCGTTGACTCGAGATAGACAATGCCAATCAGAATGTTTACTGAAAGCTTGGCAAACAGAAGATTGTTGCGATATTTCGGTTGATATGGTAATCTCATCTCCGATTCCCAGTTGTAACTGATTCCGAATGATGGCTGAACGAGCTTATCAGATTGGAGTTCACGGACCAGAGAGTTATGATCCGCTTGACAATTCGTTTCGATCTACCACAACTGAATTTAGCCGCAAGAGTACACTTTTCTCGTTACGAAGACAATTAGTTACGCCATCTCTTGATAGGATATGAGCTTCAAGGGTTTCGAGTATATGCGATTCTACTACTTAATTCAAAACCATGAGGCATCTGCATAGCTTCAATTCGAACAAAAGACATGTAACTCTACCTTTAATGGATGGAAAACAAAATGAGAGTGGCTGGATCTAGCTGTGCCCTTAACGTCACCTTCCATCTAGGCGCTACCTAGACTGCGCCCGCTTTTTGAGCTGCAAGAGATGGGTTGTTGACAACCTCACCTAATTGTTCCAAAATTTCTTGTCTATAGTCGTCGAAGTCGCCATCGATCTCTTCTATGGACTGCTGTTCAACGACGTACAACACGCAATCGGTAGCACGGATCAAACGCTCGTCGTGGGTCACCACAACAACTCCACCCTTAAAATCGCTTAGCGCGTCAGCTAGAGCATCTATAGATTCCAAGTCTAGGTTATTTGTTGGTTCGTCCAGAATGAGAACGTGTGGCCCGTGTAAAGCCAGTTCACATAAGGCAACACGAGATTTTTGACCACCACTAAGCTGGCAGTTGGGAATAGTATGAGCGTGTCCAGCCAAACCAAATGATCCTAAATACTTTCTGGCTTCCTGGTAATCTAGATTGAACACTCTTTGTAAATATTGGGTTGGGTTTTCTTCAGATGTTAGATGCTCTCCACTGTGCTGATCAAATTTGGCAATCCTAGCCCGGTGATTTGCTCGCCGTTCGCCTGATCTGGGCTGTAGTTCGCCAGAGAGCAATTTCAAGAATGTTGATTTACCCACTCCGTTTGGACCGACAATAGCGATTCTAGATTGTAGATCAACTCCAAAGTTGACCTTCTTAAATATCAGAGGCCCATCTCCATAACCGAAATTGACATCATAGAGACCCAAAATCGGAGGTTGTAGCTCCGTTGGCTGCTTGAATTTGAACTTGACAATATATTCCTTCGGCCTCTTCAGTAAATCAACTTGTTGCGCCTCTCCTTGACGTCTGGTCTTCTCATCCTTGACTTTCTTTTCGGCTTGCTTACCTGATTTACCGCTTTGCTTCAGCTGTTGGATTTGCTTCTGTTGCTTTTCGTAGTCTTTCACCTGCTCTTTACGCTTTTGCTCGAGCATCTTCTTGAATTGCGTGTAGTTGCCCCGGTAATAAAATAGTTTTTGCTGATCTAGATGAATTATGTCCGTGCATACATTATCTAAGAAAGATTGGTCATGCGACACTATCAAGAGGGTTTTCTTCCACCCGCATAGGTAATTATCAAGCCAAATCACAGCATTTAGATCTAAATGATTCGTTGGCTCGTCCAATAGGAGTAAGTTTGGTTCCATGAAAAGAGCTCTTGCAAGGGATACGCGCATTCGCCACCCTCCACTGAAATTTTTTACGGGTCTATCTTGCATTTCAGTGGTCGTGAAACCGAGACCGGCTAAGATGCGTCTGGCCTTTGGCTCGGCTTGGTCGGCGCCAAGCTGGGCTAGTTCTTCGTTTATACGATTGATGCGTTCAGATGCCGCGTCATCCTCACGATTATCAAGTGCCTTGAGCTCTTCCTCAAGTAGGAATACTTTTTTATCTGCCTTGACTACAGCTTTCACTGCCGGGGTATCATCTGCAACAACCTCTTGCTCGCACAACAATATGTCGAGGGATGCTGGAAGGCCCAGGGATTTCTTGTCAGCGATATGACGTAACAAAGTGGTTTTACCGTGGCCATTTGGACCGACAAGACCATAACGACGCCCGAAGGTGATCGATAGACTAGCGTTGACGAAAAGAGGCTTTCCCGCTGCGGATATAGAGAAGTCCTCTAGTTTTATGGCGTTGTCCAGCTCTTGGACATTTCGGTCAGCCTTTGAAACTGAGAAGGTTGAATCGAGCTGGCTCAGGTTGGCCGTGAGCTCAACAATTTCAGCTTCGTGTTTTGCAAGCTTCTGCAACTTCTTCCTCTCCTTACGGCTGAGGCCCTCTCCATCAGCCATTGCGATGCAAAATCACCCTTGTCTGAAACGTATAATGTTTAATTGGAAGTCAATTTAAGGTAACTTGATGTCGTGAGAAATGGCCGTCGGATGCCGTGTTCGACATGTGGATTCTTGGGAGATTCTATCCATCTGCAGATCGATCCGTCTGACATTTGTGTCCTGCAGGGGAAAAAGAAAACTGTACTTCCAGCGAGTTCGCGCGACGCGCGCTCTCATCATGCGTAAGAGCAGAGCGCGTACGCGCTTTTTCCTGGAACGCGTACGAAAACAGACCAAAATTCTCAAAGATCAAGGTTGGACAGGCTATCAAGAGAGCATCAAATTAACCTCTAGATGTTATGCCAAAACATTCACCGACTTGGGAACCTCTACCCACTAATCCAAGACTTTCTGCATGAATGGAGCAATCAAATATACAACGTTGTCCAATAAGCCCCTCAAGAGAACGACCCGAACGATGACTCGTGTTCCTACCTGGACGGAACTCCGATTGGATGCAACCAAATTGGCCAATATTCAGAAAGAATGTTATCGCACCGTCCATGAACTGTTAGATTCTGCTCTACCAGAACTCGATAAAAAGATCAACTCGCTTGTCCAAGAAAATTGTTATGCCGAACTTCATCAAACTCTATCACGCGAAAAACATACTAAACCAAAGTCTCATCAGGAACTGAACTATGTAGCAGAGGAACCATGGAAGCCCAATAGAGAACACAGATTACAGGATTCAGGTCCATATCTTATTCCCAAGTCACCCCATGATGAGCCTGAGCTGGATTCGTACCAGGATTCACCTGTCATACCACATTTACAAGCTGACACATATCAGCAACCCCCTCCACATTCTTGTCTACAAACCCATTCAAAACCATACCGACAACCACAATTGATGCCACCACAGCAGTTGCCCAGATCACAATCTTCACAGCATGCTGTACCACAATCAACACGACAAACTCAATCAAGACCATTGCAGCCGCCTAGATCGCACTCGCAACAGAATTTAACTAAGCAATGCCAGCCTAAACCATCTCGCATCGATGTAGACCTCGAACATTTAGAACCCCTGCCAATGCCTATTTGCGAATACTTGAGAAGAAATCGGCCAGATTTCGTAATGAGGGCAGACCAGCGCACGATGTATCTCAGGAAGAAGGCGGAGCGCAGGAAGGACATTGCATCAATCAGGATCATCAACTCTTTGCAACGCATTCGGCTGTCGAATAGAGACACCACGACAAACAGTCGACCAAAATCGACCCACAAAACTTATGTCGCCCCGGAATATCAAGTTAAATACAAACTTAGTGAGCATGAGATGAAAAGATTGACTGCGAAGATATACAAAAGATTACCTGAGGTGAAAAGACGGCGCCGTGAAGAGGTTACCAATTACACCAAAGTTCAAAATTATAAGAACAGACTAGAGTATGGTAGAAAATTGTTGGAAAATCGACGCCAGGGCATTATCAACTATCCTTTGAGGTCAATGAGCGACGATTTCTCCGTCACAAGCAGTCAGGAGGATTTTCCGATGAACGGATTTGCGGGAGCAGAAGATGCATCCACATCCGATCCATACTATTAACACTCTGATCTTAATCTAGGGAGTACTCAGTACCTTCGAGATGACGAAACCGTATGCTGTAGTGGAGGCCCTGGATTCGATTAGGCCAACAACTATATTCGAATGGACTTTTGCTATGAGTGTGGCAAACTTTACTGTACAGTTTTATCGACTCTCGGCACAGTTCGTAACTTTTTTGTTTGATCTATTCAAGCTTAGCTATGGTGTAGACCTCTTCTGGCCGCTCACCACCGATGATCTAAGACCATACACCCACTATTTCACAACTCAAAACGAGATCGTTTACAAACTGATCGAAGGTGTTGTATTAACAGTTTCTGCATTCTATGGCGTCAGATCTCTGTTAAACAATTCAATCATCGGACTTGCCATAAATTTCCTGATATTTTTTATTCATAGCGCCTTGTTAGTTCTAGGATTAATATTCGTGGAAGGTAGGTACCATTGAATCAAATTCTAGGTGATTAGTTAGCTGTACGACTAAATAACTAACTTTAGTTGCTCGAATTGTTCACACCAAACAGATCATACGGCCAAAATTTTCACACTCGAGTTCATCTTATGGTTTGTTACAGTTAGCATCGAGATGATCTCTATAACTTTGATTGCCATTTTTGTTGCACGCTTTAGCCTACTGTTGGTGTTTAACTGAAGATGTAATAGACCCTTAATACAAAACAGACTTTGTCAGATAACTCTCACTACACAAGTCCTCGTCAAAATTGAAATCTTAGTCTTTATATAACATTGGGGGTGGTCTACCGAATACTTGACTAAGGAGTTCCCGCTGTCTCTGCTCATCAGGGCTCAACTCTTCGTAATCGAACAAATCGTCCTCGTCGACTCTCTCCGTTCTGTCGCTGAACCTTGCAAAGTCGGCATCCGACCAGCTGAGAAACTTCGGCGGAAATGTGAGGAGATTCTCGAAGTTGAAGTACATACGATAGCATATGCGCGCTGCAAGCGTCATAATGATGAAGAAAAGCCACTCAAAGCTCAACATGATCACCATTACTGTCAAGCTCGTTACAAGACTTGATACTGGATCGAAAACGCTCACCGCTCCGTCAATTTCGTTACCTTCATCAACCTCTCTTCGAACATCTCCGTTAATAGCTTGCTTCAATAGCTCATAAGACTCTTCATCAGACAGCGAGCGTTGGACAAATTTGTTGCCGGGTAGAACGGTCGACATACTCCCGCTTACTCGTATAGAGAACCCACCAGTTGAGCCAGCACCGAGAGAGAAATCTGATTGCGACTTGAATTTGGATCCGGTCTTATATGAGCTCAGCAGAGCTAAGCTTCTACTGAAGACGTTCTTTTTCTTGGCCCCATTTTCCAATTGTTTCATCATATCCATCCGTGCCATTCTACGCAAAGCGGACTTCATCAGGCTTCGTGCGCGCGCTCTTGACGCTCTACTTCTCGGGATCATGGACTTCAATAGCTCGTTGTCGAAATCGGTAAAATTATCACCATAGACTATTGGCTCTATGGCTGAAACTCTTGGCGAACAAGTATCAATGATAGCAACTTCATCCCGAATCTCTTTCGTACTCATGAACAATAATGGATCGCAAACCTGCACAGCGACAATCCAATCCTTGAGCTGAGGCGATTCAACAATTTGCGAGTCTAGGGTTTCATCTAGGGCCATGTAGCCATAATTTGCGAGTTTAGCTATAGTTAGTAAGCTTCCAGCATAGTATCGATGCAGCTGATGACACATGACGGCTGGTTTGAAGAAGAGTTGCAACTTATCTGTGGTAATTATAGTCTCACGATGCCGACCACTCTCACAGTCGTCACGATCAAAAATTAGTATATCCTCAACTCGATTGAGCTTCGTTAAAGCCTCTCTGTATTCATTCAGAGTTAGTTCAGCCTCATCCTGAGGCTTTACGTTTGTTGAAACTGGATCTTCCGGTTGCTCCTCAATCAATTTTATGTTTGATTTAATGCTAGGCTCTTCGCTATAAACCCTCTCTCTCGCTTCATCAAAGACTCTTGATCTCGCTGTCAACTCTTCCCTCGCCATGTCCAGATTTTTTAGTAGATTCTTCTTGCAAGTATATGCTACTTGAATAGCGTATTTAGTGAAGAATCTTCGCGTCACTGGCTTGTTCAAGTTGAACAATGGGTTCGACCGGAAATGTCTCTTGTGGTAGGCGATTAATCGCTCCACCTTATCGGGATCACACACTTCTGTTCTTGAAATGAGCCCATCCAGCTCCAATATGGCCTCTCGGTCGTTCAAGCAAATTCTCGGTACCTTCTCCTCGTGAAACTCAAGCTTACTTTTCACCTTGAAATCAGCGATGAACGATTCGAAGTGATCAACGCTCTCAAAGTCTAGCTCGTTCTCGCAGTACCTCTCGATCGCGTCCATCGACATGCGATGGCGAGGATTTGTACACCCTATGATAGACACATTGATTGGCGGCACTACAATTACAGAGATTACAAAGATAATCTTAGTCCTGGTGAATGTTAAATTCTTGTGCCACCGGTGCATTGAATTCATTGATGTTGCACTGTTCCACTCCAGTTAGAACAACAATGGACTTCCTGATATCCGGGAAGGGAGGGAGAGCATATGAAGTACAACGAAGATGTGCTACGATTAACCAGACTGTTTTGAAAACAGATACTATATTTAGAGTTCTGCCCAACGGCGGTGAGACTCCACTGGTATCACAGGAGGATCATTGAATGAGATTTATTTAGAATCGAGAATGGCTTGTTGTGGTTGCTGGAAGCGAAATAAAAACTTTTAGGGATTCAAGATCGTGTTGGTTGTGGGTTTTCGAGTTTCGGTAGCTCTACGCGAAGTCACAATACGTATTGGATCGTTGTCAGGGCATTGACTGTGTCATCGGGCACGGTATTGGTTTAGCTTGACTATTGTATGCTGGTATTGGCGGACTAATTCTTGATAATTCTCCTCGAGAGAAGCAGCAGCAAGTTTTTGGTTGTCTCTCTGGATCCGCATTTCCTCTGGCAACTCGTAACCGAGCTTCTCTACTTTATCACAATCCAATTTGAGTCTTTGGTGGGGTATGTTCAACCGACTTTTGATTTCGAGACGATATTTCCTACTCTCCTCCTCGTTAGACATGTCTGTGTTCATGAGCTTGAGAATCTCATACACTTTTCGAGATTGACGCTGGCATAGGCGCAATTTATCCTGTGCCTCTTTGGCTATTTCGTCTGACCAACCTCTTTTCAACCTGTCCGGCTGAAACATGGGCAAAAAGAGACAGTTTCTACAGTCTAAAAAGTCGCGCATAGCTATGAACTCTTCGTCAGGGTCCTCAGCAGTAATGTCGAGCGTCGCCGGCTGTTTCTTGTAGTAGTCGTAAATCACTTGAAGAAGGGTAGTTCCCAAGCCGTTGCGTCGATATGGCGAAAGCAGCAGCATTTGAGATACACGTGGTCTCGATCTGTCAGGATATGCATAGTAGCGATATACTGTAGCGTAGCCAGCGAAAAAATATCTATCCTCTGTGCTGACAGGAGTTGCTTGAGGGTCATGGCTGGTGGTGGGGTTAAACTTTTCGAAAATCATGAAAAAATCCCAACGAGGATCCTCATAGTCAACCTTTGTAGCTGATTCAATGAACCACATGATCAATGACTGCATCCTAGCCTGATACTGTCCAAAACCTTTACTATCGACATTGGCATGATATATTTGGTACTGTTTCGTGCAAGGACTCGTATTGTCTGCTTCGTTGGTAGCTAGCGTTGAGTTGGTTGAGGTAGATGGCTGTGTATCGCTAATTTGGCCGTTTGAAGTGCCATTCTGAGTCGTTGATTGGGTACCATTGATCTTTGGCTTGCTGTTCACCCTGCATTCACCTGCCATCTCGAGTTGTTCCAACTGTGCTCGCGATAGCATGGCTGGTTTCTTGTATGGACATGAAAACTCATGTAGAAGGTTACCGGGAGGTCTAAATTCTTTTTCATCTACGCTCTCGACCTCAGATAGGAATTGATTCAGGTCTTGAGTATACTCCATGTCCTCGAGCACAGGGCTTAGATACCGCATGACATCATCAGCTTCAATGCCGTCGCGTTCACGTGTCAGCTTGTCCTCATAGTCGAATTTGACATAGCGCTTAAGTCGGCTGGCTGTGTAGAAGAATCTGAGAACAGGCTTTTTATAACCGAATATTCGCTCTGAGTCGACGAAGAATTGGTGTACAAAGTCGGGAAAGAAAGTGTCTACTCTTATGTCCTCTTCGGCCTCTCTCCTGTTGTGAATCAGTTTAAAGTACACGGAAAAGTTGCCGTCGTGTGTGTAACTTGAAAAATCCCTATCCATTGAGGCGATCTGAACATCTCTTTTGGAAACTTCTTCGCTAGCAGCATTGCTAGCATCCTCACTGTCCGATAAGTCAGCCATTGTGAATTATACGAATCAGTATTCGATGCTCTTTTCGTCGGTATTCTTGGCAGCCCCTTCGAAATTTCAATAGATACCTGAGGAGACAGATGCACTCTGGGCGAGAATGGCGCGAATGTTGCAACAATGGTGCTCACTCTGGACAATTCCGTCCTCAGCGCTGCAAATACACAGCACGAAGGCACGGTTACCGCGCCGCGATATATTCTTCACTCCTTGAACCGCCTTTTTCGAAAGCCACGCTTGTTTAGACGTCTGATAGTGTTTATTTTAGTTGTTTGCCTACGTGCTCAGACCGGACACAAGAAAAATTCGATCAACCTGTAAGTGTGCAAGTTCTTTCTTGATCAATGAGGGGATCGATCTATCTTCTTTGGAGGGGATGTCACTCTGGATAGGCCAGACTGCCCAGCATCAGATGATCAACAATGGCTGAGGACTTTGGTGATATTAGACCCCAAGAGTACCATTCTCAGCTAATTTCCAAGGAGCAGCGCGCAGATGGCAGGAAGCTCGAAGAAGTACGTGAGGTGAAGTTAGAGGTAGATGCCATCAGGACTGCTGATTCTTCTTCACTCGTTAAGCTAGGTAACACTAGCCTTGTGTGCGGCTGTACCACCCAAATCCTCAAGGCGTCAGACAAAGTTGACGATACTGATGAAATCAAGATTAAGGTCGATTTGCCTCCAATTTGCTCTAGCCATACTGGCCACAGGACGCAATATTCGGCACAATTATTGACAAAAACTCTAAGAGACATTCTAGAAAGTTCGAACTGTGTTGACAGGCAATCTTTGTATATCCAGGAATCTGACAGCTATTGGTCGGTCAACGTCGAAGTTATTTGTTTGAACCTTGATGGCTGCTTGCTCGACGCGGCACTGCTCGCAGTATTAGCCGCTTTAAAATCGCTCAAGCTACGATGCAAAGCTACAAAAGAGGGCCGAACTAGCACGGTGACTTTCAACTCTTTTCCAATATGTTCCTCATTTGCGGTGTTTGGTGATCGGATCGTTTGCGACCCGAACCTTGAGGAGGAAACTGCTGCCCACTCAACTATCTCAGTAGCCATCGATTTGACAACACTTCAGTGCTGCCATATAAACAAAATTGGAGGCAAGGCCTTGACCCCTGATGATCTCTTCAAGTGTATCGAATTAGCTAAGAAGCGAGCAAATCAGCTTAGACAATTGATTGAAGACCTCGGCGCTGACAGGATGGAATGCAGTCCACCTAGCTGAAGATGAGGAATAAAGGTGTTCTTAACTTTAGGCAATATTTATTACATAAGTGTTACTTATAATAGGGAATTCGAGGTAATTCTAAAAAATTGATTAGTTATCTCGGTGCTAACTTGTTTCTTGAATTTTCTACTTTCTTCCTAGCGGCCGCTCTAGCTCTCAGTCGCCTAGACCTTGCGGACCTTGAGGCTTTTTTCCGCTTAGACTTCTTCGACGGTACAATTGCAGCTTGCACAGGTGCTTTATCATCACCCGCCTCTTCATCAAGTTCTTCCACTTCGTCTTCATCTTCTTCTTCATCTTCGCCATCCTTGAGATCATCGGCACTGTCATCGTCAGTATGGGGCATGGGAGCCCCGTAATTCTTTGATGCTAGTTGTCTATCATAACTAGTGATTTCAAAATCAACTGTCGTATTTTTACACGAGTTGCATGCATATTGGAAGTGCTTGGTAAGATGTTTGTGAAGAACTCTCTCCCGAGAGCCGCGCTCATGAAGAACCGACAGTATTGACTTGAGTTGTTGGGCGTCAGTTATACGCCACCACCCGTATTGGTACTGTGGGTGGATTTTTCTTGGCGACTCGTACTGATCAGACTCAAGCTCTTCGAGCCTCTTTGCTAATGCCGGGCAAATCTCATGTCGCATAGCTCTCAACTCTTCGAAGCTTAGTTCTGTTTTACCATCAGTCATATCATCTTCTCTCACTTTCTTCTGACTGTCGTCGGGATCTGTTGGCTCTTTAAAGTCCATTGAGCGTTTCAGGAAGTCGCAAGAGGCTCGGGGTAATATACTGAACCATGGTATGGTTGGCACTTGGTGTACATTCGCTTCATCGCAGGTGTTGTCGATTTGGCTTTTCTCCACCTCTGGCTCTTCAGTGTCATTCATTTCACCTTTGGTTTCCTCCTTCAGCTCATTTGTTTCAAGGAGATCGTCGTCCTTGATATCCATGGCCTCCTCCTCATCTTTAACATCGGCAACATCCTCTTTAATGTCCATCTCATCTTCATCCTTCTCTTCTTTGACATCCATTTTTTCTGGACTCTCTTCAGTAGATTCAGTATTGTTGGCTATTTCGTTTAGGACTTGTTGCTCTTTCTCATACTCAACCAGCTCTTCTTCGCTGAATTTATTATTCTCTAGCTCCTCTGGCTCCGAAGATTCCATACCTTCAACGAACACACCTCCAACTTGAGGTAAGACCCAATAGCGGCGTCGAAATCTGTCTTGACCAAGTGGGCAAGCGCGCATAGAATTAATAGCTCTCTCTAACTTGTTGCTTGTTTTGCTATACTGTCGGGTCAAGTTCTCAATCTTCTTGTTCAACTCATCATTTGTCATTCCGGACTCTAAGTCATCGAGATCAGAAGTATTATTTGGTTGCAGAGAGGCGTCTACGTCGTTTTCGCGCTTGTTTTGCGTGTTATCTACTATGGAGGAACCATTGGTCAAATTAGGCCTGTTGGTTTCATCTTCGTCCTCTCGTTTGATGAGGGGTTTAATTTGATCTTTACTGTCGTCAAGTCTGTCGTCGTCACCAACTTTATCTAGTTCGCCGTTGGTGTTAATTGCAGCTGCGGTCGCTTCTTTGGCCTTCTGGCCCGCTTCCTCTTTCAGCTCACGTTTCGTCTTGATGATCCGATACTTTCTAAGTTCATTTTCTAGGACCCACTTGTCTTTGCGTAATTTGGCCACATTTTCAATAGTGTCCTCCATCTGTTTAGTCACTGTTTGACTGCAAAGGAGTTCGTTGCAAATGTAGGCGAGCATCTCTGCCTTTTGCGAGGCATTCAATGATAGGAAGTACTTCTGCTCGATCAGATTGTATAGCCTATATTCGTGCTTTATATCGTGCTTAGCGTTGAGGGTCATGACTTGGAGATAGAAGTGTAAAGCTTGTGACAGCCCCTCATTAGTACGCTCAAGAACTTCGATTTCCTTAGTGGACCCAGTGTATGGAAAGCGAGAGTCCTTAATAGCGAACATACAGAGATGATGTAACGTTGATATTAGCTGATCCTCGGCCCAAGTATTAAGATTCAGTAGTCCAAGTTGCAACGAGTTGATATCGGGGGTATCGTTGTAGGTTAGGCCGACAGTTTCTCCAAAGTTGTGTAGAAACTCATACGACATCAAGAGATCTGCAAATGCTTTGCCGGGCAATTTCAGTCCTGGAATCCTATTTAGAGTAGCTAAAGGCTTTTGGTTTTTGAGCATCATATCATCAATAGGCTTGCGAATGTCCTTGATAAGTTCAACTTCAAGACGTTTCTGGTACATGCGCCTTTCAACTTGCTTATTTTTTTCGGCCACCATTGCGTTTATGGTTTTTTCCCTCTCTTCGTTTCTCTTGTATGCATCTAAATTTCTAACCATGATCATATGTTGTCTGCGACGCTCCCGATCAATATCTTGAAGGGCTTGACGATGTTGTAATTTCCTTTGCCTCTCTATCTCAGCGCGTTGACGCTCTTGTTCTTGCTGTAACCTAATCTCGCGTTGCCGTTCCTGGGCTAGCTTCAGCTCTCTCAATCTTTCGCGCTCTTGTTGTTGACGAACTCTCTCTTGTTGCTGCTTAGATTCACGTTGCATTCTATCCTGCTGGCTTTTGACAGCAAACATATTTAGATAGTTGTAATCAACAGCAGAAGCGCCGGTTGAAGTTCCAGGAGTGGACAAGGGAGGTCGACCACGCTTTCGTTTCTGCTGATCGGGGCCGGGAGCGAGTCCGGGTTGCAGGGGGTTCTGTAACAATTGTTGTTGTCTTACGCTCAATGAAGCCGGCTCACCGGCGAGAGAGGCGTGTGTAGGATGAGGTTGTTGTTGGCGTTGTGATTGTTGGACAATTTGCTGTAACTGTAATTGTAACCTTTGAGTAAATTCTTGTTGGATAAATTGTTGTTGGTGTTGTTGTTGTGCCTGTTGTTGTTGTTGTTGGGCTTGCTGTCTCTGTTGTTGCTGTCTAATAAGTCTGATTGTCTGCTGGAGCTGGAGTCTCTGGCTAAGTTGGTTGTCCAGTGTTGAGTTTGAGCCAGCATTTGGTCTATTTGTGGCTGGGATACCGAAGTTATTGATCGGGAGAGCAGCATTAGGAATATCGCTCGCAGTGGGAATCAACGAGTTACCGGCCGCAACATTTGTGAACTGCTTTGGACGTCTGCCTCGCCTCTTGAAGGATAGATTTTGTGGCGAAACTTGATGCAGATTAACTTGGCCAGGAGTGGGCACAGAGTTTATCTGAGTTGAGGAGGATGAGGTGGACGAAGATTGTTGTGGTTGCCTATGAGTTAACGCAACAGCGGCAGCATTTGCTTGCTGAAAACGAGCGCTTGTTTGCTGGTCTAAGTTCCCTGATTCGTTTTGAGTGTTAGTGTTGGTGGCGCTATTTGTTGCTGCTGTAGCAATCGAGTTGGCCATCAAGGGATTGAGTAGGTTTTGCAGGGCCAAGGGGTTAATAAGATTCAAGTTACTGCCCAAAAGGCCTAGATTGTTATTCATCCCTTGGCCGGTTGTTAATGCGGCAAGATTCTGCAACTGTCGCAACTGCTCCGGACTGAGGGAATTGGCCGGGAATTGGTTATCTAAGGTGCGGTCGTTCATCCTGGAACCTAGTGGTGATGTGGATAGTGAATTTGCAAAAACTTTCAAGGCTGCCAATGGAAACTGTGGTCCCCTATCTCTCTCTCCCTCTCTGGTTATATTGTGTTGGTTGGGTGCGTGTGTGTGTGTGGGTGGGTATCGGGATTTAAGCTTGGATTTATGGAGTTGGGTTTGCTTATTTCAATAATAATAATAATAATAAAGGTGATAATATTGATAGTGGTATCCGGATAATAGCGTCAACTATTGGCGATTATTGGTATTGATTCCAATGAACATGAGCGGCGAGGGGAGCTTTCTTCTTGTGATATCATATCGCGTAGCTGAATGCATGGTGATGTATAATTATTATTATCGTGGCTCCTTCTCTCTCTCCCTATTTCTGCCTGCTTGCTCGCCTGGCTGCCAGTCCCTCTGACCGTCCGTCAATCTGGTGTAGTTTAGAAGCAGCAATTGTACCCAGTCGGCAGCAGCAGTAGAGGCAGCGCTAAGAGCGAGGCAAGCGTGAGTATGCGAGTTTGGTTGGTGTATGTGTGTGTGTATGCGTGTGTGTCGGTCGGTCCGTCCGTCCGTCGGTCGGTAGGGTCGGGTCGAATCGGGTCGGTATTTTGTCTCGATTAATACGTGTCTGTCTCCATCTGTGGCATCCACAGAGGGCGCGTGCGTCAATCTTAGTGAGCTTTTTAAAAACGGATGAGAGAACTGCGTTATCGCCGTCAAGCTAGTATCTAGTATTTGCTCGGGTTTCCTCTCAACAACAGAATCATCTCGAGATATGACGTGCGGGAGTGGCAGAGCGTCCTTTCTTTTGTGAGGCAAACTTTTCAACTTCCCGCTTAAATAATGGTATGGGATGAGTCTCTTTGATTCGTAACCGACAGTGCAGATTCCGGCCCAATTTTCCGAGCGCCTCAGGAGCGAGCAAGCGAGCGGGCGAGAACATCCCAAGATCCAGGTAGTATCATACCGCAAGAATCTCGCACAGGCGCACACACCCATAGCCAATGGCCAACAAACCACCTAAAGGCGCATTCTCGTTCCAGAGATTGTCTCCATCCCTGCGCAAACAACCCTCCTGCAAGCGGGGAAGGCGTGTCCCCGATCCGATCTCACTAACCAAAATGTTGAACATGGTTCCCCTTCCTGCTGGAAATCGATTTTATTGGTTCGTTTGTAGATTTTCTCCTATCGTTGCCACGGTTTGTGCGGCTGCCAAAATTCGAGAGGGGGGAGATGCGCGGTGCATGCATTCATCTCAAGTTCTCATTGCCAGATTTCGGCCATGCTTTTCAGCGCACCGCCGGCTGTCACACATCTAGCTGCATCTGTATTTGCGGCCAATCATCTCGCAATACCTTTGGTCAATCGATCATTAGCCAAACATCTGTGCAATCGCCAACACTAGAGTCTACTATTAGATAATTTGTTGCACTCTACCCTTGGAGTGTCACCTCTCAATTGGCCATTATGAGTAGTAAGCTCAACTCGAATGTTAGTCAGGCGAAACTAGACCGTATTGCTATTGTAAATCAGGATCGTTGCAAGCCGAAACGATGTAATCAAGAATGCAAACGCCTCTGCCCTGTCGTTAAATCCGGTAAATTGTGCGTTGAAGTGACGCCAAGTGATAAGATTGCCTTCATCAGTGAACAATTGTGTATCGGTTGTGGTATCTGCGTTAAAAGATGTCCATTTGGAGCCATAGAAATCATAAATCTACCAAGTAATCTCGACAAAGATACAACGCATCGCTACGGACCTAACTCTTTCAAGTTGCACAGATTGCCAACTCCAAGGCCAGGTCAAGTTCTTGGTTTGGTTGGGACCAATGGTATTGGAAAATCAACCGCACTGAAAATTTTGGCCGGCAAAATCAAACCAAACTTGGGACGATGGACCGATCCTGTCCCCGATTGGACCGACATTTTGGCTTACTTCAGAGGTTCAGAGCTACAGAATTATTTCACAAAGATTCTAGAGAACGAATTGAAAGCATTGATCAAGCCCCAATACGTGGATCTTATCCCAAAAGTTTTCAAAGGGACAGTGGAGGAGGCATTGCAGAAGAAGAACGAAAATGGAAAGCTCGAAGAATTTTGCGAAATGCTCGAGCTGTCCGCTGCTGTAAGATCAAGAAATATCGAGGACCTCTCAGGAGGAGAATTGCAGAGGTTTGCGATAGCACTTCTTTGTATTCAAAAGGCAGATGTATACATGTTTGATGAGCCTTCGTCATATTTAGATGTTAAGCAACGTCTCAAAGCCGCTCAAGCAATCAGATCTCTTGTGACAGCCAAGAATTATGTGATTGTCGTGGAACATGACTTGTCAGTGTTGGACTATCTATCCGACTTCACCTGTTGTCTCTATGGAAAGCCGTCCATCTATGGAGTGGTCACGATGCCTTTCTCGGTGAGAGAAGGTATCAACATCTTTCTCGACGGATTTGTGCCGACAGAAAATCTTCGATTTAGAGAGGCCGAACTTGTCTTCAAGGTAGCAGAGTCAGCACAAGAAGAGATCAAGCGTTTATGTCACTACGAATATCCCAAAATGATGAAGGCGATGGGCACGTTCAATTTAAAGATTGAACCAGGAACTTTCACCGATTCCGAGATCATTGTTATGCTAGGCGAGAATGGTACTGGGAAGACCACTTTCATCAAAATATTAGCCGGTGGTCTGAAGCCGGATGCTGGCGATTCTGAGCTACCTTCACTAAATATCAGTTATAAGCCGCAGAAAATCAGCCCCAAATCTCAGAAAACGGTCAAAGAGCTGCTGATGGAAAAGATATTCGACATGTATAGGCATCCTCAGTTCCAAACCGACGTTCTCAAGCCGCTTGAAATCGAAAGGATACAAGATCAGATGGTGGCTGACTTGTCCGGAGGAGAGTTGCAACGTGTTGCATTGGTGCTATGCTTAGGTAAGCCGGCTGATGTCTATTTGATAGATGAACCGTCAGCTTATCTTGACTCTGAGCAACGTCTTATAGCTGCTAAGGTTATCAAGAGATTTTTACTCCATTCAAAGAAGACTGGCTTTATTGTAGAGCACGACTTCATAATGGCTACATACCTGGCAGATAGGGTTATTGTTTTCGAAGGCGAACCTGGTATAAACGCCAAAGCAAACTCTCCCCAATCACTACTGACCGGCATGAACAAATTCTTAGATATGCTGAACATAACCTTCAGAAGAGATCCAAACAATTATAGGCCTAGGATAAACAAGATGAATTCCCTCAAGGATGCTGAGCAAAAGCGTTCGGGCAATTTCTTTTTCCTCGAGGAAAATTAAAAATAACTACATCAGCCACATAAATTGACTTATACTTGACTTATGACTTGACTAATGACTTATACTTCGATGTTTCGTTGAGGTGCAGTTCACGCTTCGCGTCCTCTATCAAGTCTCGACCCGCTCCTATATTCTCTATTTCGGCGATCCTTCCTCTGACGAACTCCTCGGTTGAAATCCTGTAAGCAGAGTCTTCGGGGATCGACTCCAATAGCCTAAGTATGTTGTAGTATCTCGCCAGTTAACGTGTATTAGATCTGTATCTAGATTGGAGTTAGGTTAGATGTTGATTCACCGAGGTATCGGCATTAAATACCACTGTAATCCGAGAATTGTTCGCAACACGAGCACACACTCTGAGGCCAACGGTCGGCGACTGTATAAACAGATTGCAACAAAAGAAATAAATACACGTGGACTCGCACGTGGATCGTACTCGTAATTTATCATTTTTCGTTAATCCTATTGCATAGTATGTCCTCAGACATCAAGACGGTTAATCTAACACTAGCGATACCTCTAAGGCATTTAGGTAACGAAGCGCGGTCGATTGAGGCAAAACTCAACGGACTCATCTCTCAATATGTGCCAGCAGCCGACGGAGTCCTCACAAAGTGGTCTGACTTGACAATAGAAGATAAGGGCACCATCATAGATGATCAACCCTTTGTTTTCTGGAGAGTCAGTTTCACAGCTCATACTTTCAAGCCTATTGAAGGAAAACTAGTCAGGGGAAGAGTCCAGCGATTGTTGAAACGCTATTTTCTTGCAATCGCCATGGACGCGTTCACAGTCACTGTCTCAATACCTGATGAATTCTCAAGTAACAGAATCGTTCAGAGTTTGATGGTTGAACAAGATGTCTACTTCAAGATAAAAGGTAGCTCAGAGGGAGTGTACCGAGGCGAGTTAGACCAGGAGAGTCTCGACTTGATTGCAGAGCTATCCAACCAAGAGAAAAGTCGAGCGGAGAACGTTTATGAGTATGCTAAAGATTTCGAATATTGAAAACGACCAAATCTCGTCCACAAACTGCACGAGAAGTCTCTTTTTATCCATTTGGTCGAGGGACCAGACAATCTTCGGATCGGCAAATTAGTAAGAAACCTCCTCTGGTTCAATATATTCGACCACCTTGTGTATATTCAAACCGACGAACATTTCACTCAACAAATAACCTTCGATTTTGTCATGGTTGTCTGGTAGTTCTGAACGGTCTAGATCCACCCCAAGACATAGCGTTAAATCTGGGCGCAGCAATAGAGAGGAATCAGCCACCTGTTGCCTCAACAGAAGCTTATTGTTCTTGACGTCTCCTACAACTAATACGTTGACATGACTCTTCGGTAATGAGTGGTGGTTGCGGACATCTTGGCCATTGATCATGGCGACTTTTGCAATCAATTGTATCTTTTCATTATGGTTCGGAATGGATCTGAAATGTATATCTAAATCATAAATAGGTAAACCGAGACAGGTCTGCTGAACGCTCGAACCAAAAGGCGGCAACCTGTTGCAAAATATTTCAATGTTTCTAGGATTCGCTACACGCAACGACTCGAACGTTGTCAGTCCATTACGGGCTAGATAACCTGATAATATGGCCCCGATTCTCTCTAATTGCTTCGATACGTACTCCGAGTTTTCCCATAATTTCGCCGCAAAACATTGCGAGAGAATCAGAACATTCACTAATAAATTATATTTTATACCATCATCAAGCAGAGCAACATCTCTAAGGCAACTTACCACTCGCGAGGCATTTCTAATTATTCTCATGCTCTCCTGGAGTAGGCTGCTATCGGGTATGTTGATATTACCAAAAGTCGCCTGGATTAGGGCTGCAGCCTTTTGGTCTCTTGAGGATATCTTCTCGTTTATCGGAAATCTCAGCTTGTTTTCTCCCTCCTTGGGATTCAAAAGATTGCTGAGAGCTGGTCTGTCCTCGATACGCATTTGAATATCACTCGTTACCTCCTGGCTACTACAAACCACTCGGAGGAGGTCCCAGAGAGATTCGGTACCTTCAAGTTGTACTAGCTTGATCATCGTGTTCAAGCTGATGTAGTGCCTTGCCATCGAGCGACCCGCGTCGGTTGCCTCAAGCTGACCCTGTGTACTTCTCCTAACCATTCTATGCTTCAAAAGCTGATCTATAGAGTTTTTGCACCAATTGATGATGGTACTTTCCTTGATTGCTTTAGAGCTGTTTTTACTTAGACCGTAGTTCTCTGGATTTTTCATGAGCCGCACTTGGAGAAAAGTTGCCTCCACCCACTTCCGGGCTATATGATCATTGTTAATGGTGCCGAGAACAATCTCAGAGTTGATATGCTCTGTCAGATACTTGTGCAGCTGACTATCGACAATGAGTTTTCCTGTGAGCATCTTTTCGATGTCATCCCTACACTGTGATTTAGTCAGAATCACTGCGGTCGCATCGGTATCAAATTGGGGGCGACCAGCCCTGCCAATCATTTGAACTAAGGACGACTCGCTGTATGGTTTGAATTGGCCTTCATCGAAGTAAGAGGTGTTTTTTATGATAACTAAGTGAGCAGGCAGATTGACTCCCATCGCGAGGGTACTTGTACAGCACAATATCATCACACGGCCCTCAATGAAACCTGTCTCAATCAGCTTTCTATCGGACAAACATAGTCCTGCATGGTGGTAAGCTACTCCAAAGCGTGTTGTTTCTTGGAGAGTGCTATCTTTGACCTCTGACGATAGTTTCAGGTACAGTTTTCTCTTCTCGTTGGAAAAGCAAACGTCGAATTTTCCCTCTTTGGTTAGGGCCTTGGCAGCAGTCGCACAAGATTTTCTAGTTGCGCAGAATATCAAGGTGGGTTTCTCATTGGAGTAATCCTTTATAATATCAGGAAGCTTACGATTGAGTTGATTGTCAAACGAAAATTCATTCAGACTATCACTGCATGTGTAGCCCAATACAACGGTGCGCAATTTCACAGGTCTCTCTCGTGGATCAACTTGGAAGATCTCCGCTTCCGAATTAGGTGTCGAAAACCAGGTAGAAATGTCCTTAACATTCGATACAGTGGCTGAAACCGCAACAAATCTCAGGTTGTCTTGTTCTGTGGGCCAGATAATAGCTCTTATGGTTTTCATACGACTGATTACAGCCTCGAGCGTTGCACCTCTAGATCCGTCATTCACAAGATGCACCTCATCGACCAATAGTAGTCGAATCGATTGTACGAACGCTCTGTGGCCATTCCAACTGCGGGTGATGCTATCCCACTTCTCGGGTGTAGCGACCAATATGCTCGATTTGTTCAGATTCTTGAAATTAATCGCTGCTGTTATATCACTGGTCAGTTCTATCACTTGTATATTGAAATCTTTAAACTTTTTCTCCCAGTCTAAGCGGCGTTCTGTGCACAGAGCCTTTGTCGGGGCTAGATATATAATCTTTGCTAATCCTAGATCCATTGGACGTGTCTCTGAATCCATGATCATCTTGATGATTGCTAGTTCGAACACGCCTGTCTTTCCGGAGCCTGTTGGCGCGCTTACGACAACAGGTCTATTCGAGTTCATAATTGTATCATAAACAAGCGATTGAACATGGTTGAAACTAATGTAGGGAAACAGTTGTCTGAATCTCGCAGGCAGCTCGCTGACGGGTTTAACAAGTTTGTCTTCGCTACGATTGGTAACTTTGATGTTAGAGTTGGCGGTTTCAGTTGGTGGATCTCGATGGGCTGTCAACAAAGGTTGACTAGCGCTCGATTTCGTAGGGTCTGGTAGCATTGGCGACTTGTACTGGCCTGAGTTCAGCGTTCTTTGCGATGTCAATGAGCCAAGGCCCCAAACTGGCCTTTTCGACAGGCCGCCATGAAACTTGGTTAGCTTGGACAGAGATTCTGGCAATTCGTTGCACCGTCTCTTTCCATTTGGATTGCGCCAGAACAATTCCCCTGCTCGCTCCATTGAGACTCCGTTCGATGCCCTATATGTATATATATTAGCGGGACTGCTACCAAACTGGATGATAAAGTGGCTTGTTCAATCCGAGCGGCTGGATCTGGACTGTGCAGGCGAGCATAGGGTTGCGAGCCTCACTGAGACGAACCTGTGAACTCGCGCGCACGATTGCAGGAGTTCGCTACAATTCGCTGCACTGTATGCGCTCATCGCGGACTCGGCCTTGGGATTGATTTCATCTCGGTTGCAGGTCTATCACCACAGAGGAGTTTGTCAATCGAATAGGTCAAGAACTTGACGAAACAACAAAGAGACATGGCTGAAGAGAATTGGAAAGCAGACGGGGCCACCATCGACATAAAAATAGCCAGTGATAATGGATTGCAACGTTTTATTCATTCTCAACTCATGTATATGTATGTATTTATATTATTCGTTCTATCCAATATTTCAGCCTCAGATCCATAACAATAATAAAGATAATAAGAACGCTACTGATACTCACGCTGGTGGTGTCTATAGAGCTGGTTTTGGGCGCCAGCCCAACTAAATTCAATTGGACACCTGATCTCGGGTTTAGTCAGCAATCAAGTCTCATTCTGTGGCTCGGAGCGAGCATATCAACTCCAGGCTTGTTTCTCAGCCCTTTCCAAGTGCCATCAGGGCGGGTTATTGGCACAGCCGTATCAGCCTGGTTTGCTGCCGATCTTCAAGCTCTAGATCCTGCAACCAGACGATCAGGTTCTAAATCTATGCGCATTGGTTGAGCTGTTTCGCTTATCTAGCTGCGTTTAAGCTGCTATCCGTTTGTTTTGATGATGTTTGCACCATTGTTCCTCTCTTTTGCTGCAAAATTTGTTAACTACTTGCTTGTGACTCAATCAGCCTAGTAGCCATGGTGTTCGTGTTTGTGGTATACTGGGGCAGTTTTGATCTCCTTGTAATGATGTTCGACCCTGAGCATTTATTCGAGAGAATGGAGGTGGTTGGTTAGTACGTTGCTCGCCCACTATTGGTCCTGGCATTGCAAATGAGCGAACTGAAACTTCACCCAGCACAGACAAGTGAACCAAGACGCCAAAGGATGAAGTTTGCGATTATTCATCGCTAGTTAAAATCACAGCCACAGTAAATTTGCTGGTGGTAAAAGTAACAAGCTAAGATCAGCGAGATGCGCCCCTCCAAGAAAGAGGCAAGGCATTCGAACAAATGATTGAGAGATGGTTATTGCATAAATAGGCTAAACATCTGTACCCAACGAGGAGATGCAAGTGTGCAAGCGGTAGCCTGCTTAAGCCGAAATTCTTCATTCAATAGTTGTCATACATTCTCAAAAGAATGCTGGCTAGATAATTCGTTTGATTACCTAGCTAACTGTTAGTTCGGCCAGATAACTGATCACTGACACGACCTATGACCGCAAACCATTGGACAATTTGCTGAGAACAAGTTTGATCCAACGGAGTCTCCTCAATGATGGAAAAGAGTTGTGCTCAAGTTGGCAATACACGAAAGCAGCTCACTGTGGCTTCGATCTGTTGTTGTGTCGAAGAATGCGGCCTTCTTTCGGTTTAACCCTCAGACCGGAGCCTATTTACATTGGCCCGAGTGCAAAGAATAAGGCAGAATGCAGAAGGAGACTAAAGCGCTGGAGTTCGAAAGTACGCGACCAACAGCCCATTGAAGTCAGGCGATGGTTGAATAGGTAGGCGAGACCAGGTACCGAATTGGAATTTCTGAAGTAATGTTAACAAACAAAGTGATCTTTGTTATGACTTCTTGTTGCCACTCAATTCACCAGATGAAATTCGCCTCACAAGCTAACTGTAGAGTTATTGTTATTGACGTTGTCTCAGCAGAGTTGAGCGAGCTTTCAAGAAGCATAAAGCCTCTTGAGTGGCGGATCATCAGAGTTCAGCCGCCTCCTACTTAGGCTCAACTAAAAGGCATCCATTCGTATTCATTCTCTTGAAATGGACCGAACGGTCGAAAGGAAGGAGTTAGGAACACTGAATGCGCTCACAATCTTATTCAATTCCAACTATAGCCTGCTGGAGCCAAATACCGTTCGGATGCCAGAAACAAGCGCTAAGCTGGAGCTCTCTGCCAGATCCAAACGACGGTGAGCCAGGTTACGACGCATACATCAACAAGTGCCGAGCTAGCCTAATAGCAAATTTGCTCACAGATAGTCAAGGAATTGCCGTTCCAAGTGCCGTTCTGTCTTAAACTGCAGGGCAGGCATTTCAGTTGCGCCATCGGGAGCAATGGCGGTGCACATTGTCTTAAACGCAGTAACAGGTTACCGATTGGAGTCCACTTGCCGTAGAGCGCTCCAATACATGTGCCATCGACTCCAACTAGACCCTTCGCTGGAATCATCGCTAACATGTCTTGTTTAGTAGTGGGAAAGTTTCAGTAGAAACGGTGGGAGTGTCTTCTAAGAGGTGCAACTTGTTTGAAAAGAGGAGCTACAAAAGGTCTAGCATCCAACGGTAGCCTCAGGTCAACTCTGCAAGAAATAGAGGAGAAGAGGGGGCTTCACTGTCTGAAAATTTTGGATCTACGAACCACCACATGCGTGGGGTTTGAATAAGAGAAATGATCTAGGGACGAAAGGAATTAGAATCACAAGTGAATTCGGCTCCAAGTTCTGGAGTTCTTTGGTTACCTGTGACGGTGCTAAGTTCATTTCAATCACCAAGGCAATGACTCGAAACTTGGTCAATAAATGCGAATGGAACTTATGGTCTCTCTCAGGCGCTATGGCCAGCAAGCGTCGAATCGCGAAGCTCACTTCGACTCTATGAAGTCCAGTAATCTCTCTGAACTTCTAAGCAAACAGTTAGACATTGATCCAATCAGATCAAAACGATTGATCAGGATTGCATGCCAATCCAAACAAATTGGACCAAAGCTAGCCTAACAATTTGCGACAACGAAGTGAATCTAGTTATGCAATTACTACCTCAAAAGTCATGGAGTTTTTTCAGACAAGCGCACCCCTTTCACAGCAGCTTCTGGGTGATCTAACAGGAGGGTTAGAAAAAGGAACGTAGATGTATATGTGGAACTGTAGCCCGGTCAACGCAATCAATTATGCTGTTTTCTTGTGCAGCTGATGGAGAGGGAAAGGAAAGTTGTTCAAGTTGAAGTTTCAAGTTTCCGTAATCTGGTTAGGTAATGGCCCTTTTTCTCATAAGCTCAACTTGTGCGAATGAAGTGAGCTGAAACTCATTGTTAAACGACTATCGATTGATGAAACAATCGTTGGGCGGCCAAGCCAGCGCCACTTCCTCCGCCGCAGTTCATGTTTTGGGCTGACCCAGCACTGGAGAAAGTAGTAGATCCGGAGTGGCAGCTCCTGAGCACTAATTAGTTAGATCAAGCTGCATGAGATCCAACAGGAGCAAGTACAACAGTCTCAGGCGACAATGGCCAAGGTTCCTCGATACTTAGGGCACCCGCTAAAACTGTTTACTCGAAACATGTCTAGCAAAGCAATTGGAGAGGCAAAGAGACAAATAAACAAAGCGTGTAGGACCCAAACGTTACGCTTAAAGCCTACACTTTTTACCATATCCGATATTGGGCGAGCAACTGCCGATAACAGGCCGCCCCAAACTCGCTGCGGGTTGAACTTTTCCGTTTTAATGACTCCAAATAGGAGACAGTAACGACGCCGAGTTGACGAGACCATTGGAGAGGGTGGAAGGAAAAGAGGTCTCTGAAGATTGGCTGGTGGTGAGTGGTCTCGATTGGTAGGTAAAAACTGTTCCAATTTTTTGTTTTCGCCGTTGTCTTAAGGTAAACAAGGGAGCTGGCTATTGTGTGCGGCTATGCGTAAGTTAACAAATGTTAGCGGCACAAGCCAGTGCCGAGCTAAAGGTGAACATAACTGGACCAAAATCTGAGCCCACGGACAATGGGAAACCGACAGGCTGGACCAGATTTGTGTCGAAATCTAATGGCTGCTTTGAGTTGAGAGCCAATTGCTAGAAGATCGGCTACTTGGCATTCATCTTGGAGTAGAAAGGAGAAGAGGGGGAAAATTTGCTCTAGGGAGGGTGCACGCAAGGCAAACGAGCAGCCATGCAGTCGAGTTTAGGTTTCATCGTCAGTCTCTGACCACCAAAGGTCTTCCTAGCTCTCATAAGCTAGACCTTAAACCTCTCCTCTCGCATTTTCAGTTCTAGGTGGGCATTTCAGCACTACACTAGGGTTAACTTAAACATGTTTACGGAAATGCCAATTATGCTTAGCTTGGCCATGGATAATGATGGCCAGAAGGTTCCGTCTGCAAGCCTCCCACTTGGCGGCCGGATGAACACTTCTCATCGCTTCAGCATGATTGTATAATTTCTAAACTGCTAATTATTAAGCCGACATGATGTAACGAGAGTAGTACAAGCTCGAAAGCAGTAGGAGAAAGGGGATAGGAGAGTAAAGAAAACCGGATACTTACAAGATAGGCACTTTCTTCTTCACAATGACTGGCTTCTCTTTGATGACTGGAACGATCTTGTGAACGGCCTTTGGGACTGGCACTGGAACGTGCTTGTAAACTGGGTAGAAGTAAGGCTTTGGAACCTGTTGTTGTCGTTGTTAAGTCGAATCGGGTTCGCATCAATGCAAGTGTTTTGTTCACGTGTGTTGACCAGGTTGCCAACAACCATGGTTATGATGATGATTATGATGAATGTTATTATCATGATAATCGTTGTCGTTGTTCAATAAGAGTCGAGTTTGGCGGAATAAATGGAGCCAAAACAAGTGGTTCGTGTGACGGGCAATTTTGTAATTGGAAAGCAGGAAGAGGAAGAGGTTTGATGGTTGGTTAGAGGATGAGATCTTTGCTTTGATAAAGGAGTAGGATCAACCAGAGCAAGTTAAAGCCGAAACCAGTGTCCAGTTGGACAGTGGAGCCAATCTAATCTCTACATCCACACTTCTAGTGGCATTGAGAGATCAGAGACACCATAGACAGACGCCTGGAATGCGTTTGTTTGTCCCGTGCCGACCGACAATCAGGCCAGAGTCGCGTGATTGAGAGATTCTTGGGCAGCCAAAACGAAAGTTTAAGCTAAAATGGCTTTGCTTGTTCGCTCTAATGGCCGAGGTTGGCCACTTGTTAACCACGAGCTTATGGAGTTGTTTTGAGCTCGGGCAAAAGCGCGCATTGCTTACCTTAACAGTGACTGGGTATGGAATTGGTTTTGCAACTGGCACAATCTTGGGTACTGGAACAACATAAGGCTTTGGGACCTTTACCATGTATGGTTGTGGCACTGGCTTTGGGACTGGAACTGGCTTTGCCACTGGGATGTGTTTCAATACTGGATATGGAGCATAAACGTGCTTGATGACAGGAACAATCACATGCTTAGGTACAAATTTTGCAATTGGCAACTTCTTGAATACTGGATATGGCTTAAGTACAGGATATGGCTTATGTACTGGATAAGCTTTCATGTAAGGAACTTCTTTAGCAATATGTTTGACGATTATTTTAACTGGACGCGCGTATTCGGTGTGATAATGGTGCTCGCCACCCTCGGCTTGGTTCCCATATGATTGCGATGGCGCCATTTGCGAGCCGTAGGAAGCCTGCGAATCTTGGCCAGCAGATTCGTAGCCACCCTGTGAACCTGAGCTGTATTGGGACATGGAGGGCGCAGAGCCGGCCGCTCCATAGCCCGATGGTGCGCTTGAGCCGTAACCGCCCGAAGCCTGGCTTGCGGCCCCATAGGAGGACATGTCGCTTGCTTGTCCGCCCCCGTAACCAGCTTGGCCGGCCGCGGACGGGGCGGATCCCTCGTCGCCGTAGCTAGACTCGGGCCCATTTGCGCCCGACTCCATGCCGCCTCCATAGCTAGAAGGGCCGGCTGATTGCGATGAAGCGTAGGCATCGTTCGCGGACGCAACCAAACAATTGAAATATATTGTCAGAGTTCCGATACCCAATGTGAGTATCAGTAATTTTGAAGTAGTGGGCTTCATTGTTGAGTCTTCTTTTGCAACGTTGCGTCACAATGAGCGTTTCTTCTTGTTTAACGCGCGCGTGTGTGTCACTTGGAAACTTGTTGTTTCTATGCGTCTTATAGGGGAAAACTAAGTTAACTTTACCTTTCTCTCCTTCCTTTCTGCCTTCAACCAACGAGCTGCCTTTTGAAGCCTCTCGCTTTATAAAGTGAAGTGAAGTCGTTTCTCTTCTTTGCGAAGAAGAAAACGACGACCACGACGACGACTTCTCTTTATAAGTTAACGAAGCCGCTGATGTTGCCGCCTCTGGTGTTTGGTTAATTGATGTTTGCAGTGCAACGTGCAACTCAATAATGAGATTCGTTGTTTCTTTCTCGCTCGACTCTGCCTCCCTCTGGCTGTTTAGTTTCTTGTTTAGTCCCGTTAGGTTACCTCTCACCCCTCGACTTCCCTTTCCTTAGCTTTCTATTGCACTGGCCCGCTCGCTTGCTCTCTCTCTCTTGCTCGCTCTCTCTCTCTCTCTCTCTCTGTCTCGCCGTCTCACTGGCCCGCTCTGCCGCTCGCTTCTGCTATTGGTTCCGTCTCGTACGGCTTGCACTGGCTAGCGCAATGGGCTAGTTATACAAGCACTCTTACTGCGAACAAAGACGCAGACCCAAAGGTTTGCTAGGTACAAGCTTGCTTATGTCCTGCATAGAGCTATGAGCAGATAGATTGTAGAGATAGGAGGACAGTGGGTAGTGTGGATGGCGGACGGAGGATTGGTCGGGATTGGGCAGGATAGGAATGGTATGGATTGGTTTGGATCAGATTGAAGGAATCCAGAACCTGGCTTGCCGCTTGTGGTCCTGCTACTGTCGAGTCTCGGTGGCGGCGACGGCGGCGCTCCTGCTACCACTTGAGCTGGGCATTGGAATCGCTGGTGGATACTTGCAGTGGTTGTTGTTGCTGTTGCAGTTTCGCTAGCAGTTTTGGCTGCAGTTGCCCCGATGATGAAAAGAAGAGAGTGAGGAGAAGTTGCTACTGGCTCACATGCGCGCACTTCTATGGTAAAGAGGCAGAGCAAGACAGTTAGCCTGCGAAGTAGCTGCAATGCCAACAGCGCCAGCCAATGCCTTACTCACTACCGGCTCATCCAATCCCGTCTAGCGCTAGGCTTTCGCTTCAGCTTGAGCCTCTGATCTTGCATCGGCCAATAGGTGGGCTAGCCAAGCCTAACTTGGATCAGCTTTGCCAGTGGTCTGTCCGCCCTCCCGCTAGCCAGCCAGCCATTCAGACTGCCCGCCCTGATGAAATGGCCAGTCTTAGCGCTAAGGCGCAACAGGAGCAGGTAAAGAAGGTCCAAGAAAGAAAGCGAGCAGTTAAAAAGCAGTAGCAAAAGTCGGGTTGACATTAGCACACTCCTACGCCAGCCGTTGCACTAGCCCCCAACCGGCTACTAGACCGTCCGGCCTCGCCCAGAATGCGCAAGTCTTGCCGAGACTGGGCGGGCGACTTGGCTGGCTAGCTTGCAAGCTGCTCAACTTGAGCTCTCCCTTCTCTTTGTGTTGACCAACCAGCTCTGCCTTCAAAGTGGGCAGAGCCTCCGTCGTCAACAGGTTGATTGAGTTTTCGAGCAGACATTGCAGCAGCAGCAACAGCAGCTGTGGAGCCAACGGTGGAGGGATCGAGTAAGGAATTGCGAGCGAGTGATGCCATCTGTTGGGATTCATTTGGCCGCCAGCAATTTACATTAAATTATCGCCCCATCGGCATAGATCTCGAGCTGGGGCATCAGGCATCGAGCAGACTTGCGAGCGTCGCCGAGGGCTTGTTGGCGCCGAGTTGCGGACTGCGAGAGTATCGATCAGGTTGCTCATCAAAGGTGGCTGCGCTCTGGCCCAAACCACTGCGAGCTCAAAGCATCACCATAACCAATCAATCTGCGAACTCAAGCTTCGATTTCGTCCTTCTCCCCAAGTCTAACAAGACCAGGTGTGCGCGCCGATGACCGCATCCTCTGGACGCAACACCGGCAGCTATCGGCCAGGCTAAAGCCGGCGGCCGCAGCTGCGGCGCAACAATGGCTAAGGCGTCGGGAGAAGTGCTGCCGATTATCATAAGCTCAGGTGGCGGCGTCGAGCTTGGACGGGCTCGGCCAGTGGCGAGAGAGCGAGCGAAACGGTTCACTGGGAGGATACTATTGTGATTGGCAACTGTAGTTACGATTTGGTTTGAAGCTGCAGCAGACGCCGCCACTCGGGCAACCAACTAAGGCCCGTTAGCCTCCATCCTTGGCAATCTAAAGCCAGCCATAGAGCTTGGCCGAGCCCACAGCTTTGGCTAGCCCATTGAAAGTGGCCGCCGATCCAATCCCATCCCATTCCATACCATTGGATCCAACGGCGTAGATTGCAGCTGAACGCCGAAAGAGAGGGAGAGAGAGATGAGGGAGGCCGGATTGTTATAATCAAGCAGGAAGGTTAGCCTGCCGCAATCAAGCCCTCTTAAATACATACATCGTCGCGGATTGCTGATTGCCCGCCCCAACCAAACCGAAAGGGATTTGCGAGGAGGCCGAGATGGTCGGCGGCCAGGCTCCTGGCCACCTGGTTGAGGTCTGTTACATTTGAAGTAGTAGTCCTGGTGTGCAGTGCAATGCAATGTAGTGTTACATAGTCAGGCTGCCATGCGGGACGACGAGCGAAAGGATACGGCGATAGTTAGACGAAAGGTCCGGCAAGGGAAAAGGAAAACTCTGATTACTATATCCCTCGCTCTTGTATGAGCATCACTTAAGCCACACAGCCACTCGAACATCATGAGTCGGTGCTTTTCTCTTATTGACCATTATCTTTGTATCCCTCTGGCTATCGGTGGCTCGCTGGTTTGCTTTGCTAGAAGCGCGGCTGAACCGGCGAGGCCGTCTAGCGCTGATGGCTGGTGTGCAAGAGTTGAATCGGGCGAGATGATGGGGAGGATGGAATGGATTTGTTTTGGTTGCGCGCAATCGTGCTCTCGGGCGGGCTGCTTCGGCGAGAAATGGCGGCCATGGCGGCTGGTTGCCGGACGGAGCCGGCGAAGTGGAGGGGGCCAAGAGGAGAAGAGGCCTCGAGGCTGGCCTAAGCAAACAGGACGAGGTCGGCGGCCAGCGCGGCCAGCTGTCATGGAACCCGCCCGCGGCTCACCTGCTAACCTCGTCGTCGTCATCACTGCCGCCGCCGCCGCCGCTCAAAGCTATTGGATCAGCGCGCTCGGCCGAGTGGAAGCGAGACAAACCAAACATATTGCACGCAAACGCAACCCCCTCCACCTGCTCGCCAGCCACTCGGTAGCGCCGGCGGATCCAAACGGCGATTATAATTTCCCAGATGCTGGTGGTTATTCTTGCGCCGACCAAAACCCAACGCAATCCAAGAAGACTCATTCCGCCGCCTTTCACTCCCTTTCAACGCGACCCTCTCTCTCCCTCCCGTTCTGCCCCCTTGTTGCCCTCACCATCCATGCTTGGACTTGGCCCAAGAGAGAGAGCCTTGCAAGGAGTCGCCGCTTGTTTTACCTGCCTCCCGAAGGCATAGTCTCGTATGCAACCAACCTGCTGACCAGCAAGCGGCCGCTTGTCCGATGGCGCCAACACCTCCCATCTTCAAGCGCCGCACACTTCAAGTCCTTTAAGGCTGGCGGAACCTTTGCGGACGGATCTCGTTTTTAGGCAGATCCATTTTCTGGCCAGTTAGTGGTGCGCTTTATCATTGGAGTAGCGGCAACAAGTTTCCCTCATTTCCGTCAGAAGTAAGAGCGGCTCGGCCGACATGTTGGCCATGCAGTCGCAAGTCGCTTGGCGGCCGCCGCCACCGCCGCCGCCGCCCACGGATCCAAGAAGGCGCGCGGTGGACTTTGTATTGAGTTTGAGTTTACTTTTTCTCCAAACTCGCTAATGGCGAGTGGGCAATTTTGGCCGAACATCCCATGGGCTTTGCGCTCCTGCTAACTGGCTAACTATTGGCTGGCGAGCAAATGTTTAGCCGCGCAAAGCCGAGCCACCTGGAGAGGGCTTGATCCTTGCTGCCGGCTGCTTGCGGGCGAGAAAGTCGTCCGATAATGTGAGCTGAAAGTTGGAACAAGAGCGACAAAGGAACAAGAGGGCGAGCAAGCGAGAGTGTCTCTGGCTTGCCGGCTAGCTAGCCAGCCAGCCAGCTAGCTCGCCGGCCAGCCTAGGTAGGCGCAGTGCAGGTGGCGGTTGTGTGTGTGTGTGTGTGTGCGTGCGTTCGTTGGTGTGTCCGAGTGCAGCACTTGTGTCTGGGCGGCTGCGCTCATGCCTACGTGTTGCTGGTCTCTTGCGCTCCAGCCGCCCGCTCTCGCCTGCCGCATTCGTCTTAGGCGGCCTGTGTGTGCGCTAGCGTGTGTGAGTGTGCCTGTCCGTCTGTCTGCTTCTAATCGCCGATGACCGAAAGACTAGACTTTCGCTTGGCGCCATCATACGCACACAGACGCGCGCGCGCATTCTCACATATTCTCTCCTCATTCGTCCATTCGTACACTCACGTTTCCACATCAACACATCCTTCCTACTGCTATCTATACATTTGCCCGTTTGCTCGCCGTTAGCCGTTAGGCCGGTAGAACAGTGTAACAGAGCGAGTTGGAGAGGGGTTGGCGAGAGTTATAGAACTTTAGCGAGAGAGCGAGAAAGCGAGAAAGAGAGAGAGACTTTTTTAAATTAAATCATCACACACTCTTATAGAGACGCTCACTCGTTCACTATATAGTCAACCTGCAACAGGCCGCTGAGAAACACGAAAAGCACGAATACATTGGCGCGCGCATAGAACTCTCACGGGGATCATCATGAACAAATTTTTAACAAGCAGCATCACCATAGTGGCGCTGGCCTCTCTAGCAACGCTAGCGATTGCAACGGGCTACTCGTCGCCCTCGGCCTCGTCCTATTATGAGCCCCCAGTTGTTAAGGTTATCCACAAGACAGTCCACATACCAAAAGCAATCCCGGTTCCAAAAGTCATCCCGGTCCCAAAGATAATTCCAGTCCCCAAGACGGTGGCAGTCCCACATCCAGTCCATATCCCAGTTAAGGTTCCCATTTATAAGCCAGTTAAGAAGTATATTCCAGTAGCCAAGACTGTGCCAGTTCCAAAGCCAATTCCAATTGCAAAGCCTTACCCGGTTCATGTGCCAGTGCCATACATTAAGCACGCACCTTACCCAGTTTACAAGCCATACCCGGTGCACAAGCCCTATGGTGTGCCAGTCCCATACAAGGTCTACAAGGACGACCCAGTTCCGCATCCAAAGATTGTGCACGTCCCAAAGCCTTACCCACAACCATACCACGTTCCAGTTTACAAGGAGATCGTTGTGAAGAAGCCAGTCGAAGTTCCTGTGCCGTAAGTAGCCGGAGCTATGGACCAGATTTGGTGGACGAAGAGCGCCACTCGCCGAGGAGAGAGTCTAGGTTTTTGAAGGCAAAAATTAACCCTCTTCCTTCTTTCCCCTTTCCCTTCTCCTAATCCTAAAAACGCACCCAGGATCTACATCAAGAAGAAGCCAGTCTACCACCCGCCGGCTTACAAGCCAGCTGAGCCATACAAGCCAGCCTATGAGCCATCAAGCTACTCAGGATCCGGAGGCGAATACGCCAAAGGTTAGTAGACAAGTCAACTCCTAGCAATGCAAACATCCGCATTCGCTCCAATGTTGCGGCCAACTCCAATGGCCCAAAGAGTATTGATTTTCTCAATGGTCTCCCGGGTCAGCGTTGCTTGCTCTCGGTCATGGGGTTTCATGTTTGAGTTTGCTTGGCGGCGTACAAACTGTCAATCCAACATGCTTGTCTTGTCTCCTACCAAGCCAGCCAGCCCTCGAAAAGTTGCTTTTTTCCCCGCAACCAACCATTAACTCTCAACCATTCAATGTCCGCCGTCCCAATGGTAATGAACTCAACCACTTAAACCACTGCCGTTGCCGCCACCGCCGCCGTCGCCACGTCGAATGCACCTGCACACTGGCAACAAACAGCCGCCGCTAGCAACCAGGTCGTGGCTGCGGTGAAACCGGACGGTCAAGCAATCGCAGCTCCGAGCAACAAGCAAACGGGAGCCGCTAGTGGAGCTGTCGCACAAGCCGCCCAACAAGGTTCGAGCGCTTCGTCGGCCAACTGATCATCGGTAAGATGGCTAGCTGGCGCTAAATTAATAACAAACCTGCACCCAAAGCAAATCGCATAAAATTGTGCACATAAACATACACAAACATTGCATACATAGACTGAGACAACAAATAAATAAAACCCTTAAATTGTTTGCCAAACCTGCCAGCAAAGCGGAGTTAAACCCAAAATCGGTCCCGCTTACGCAAGCAAGCGATAGAATGCGAACCAGCAAACTTCCATTGGATGCTGTCGAGATTTGTGGACACAACATGTGCACTATGTGCATCCGCTCAAAATTCCATAGCGCGGACAGTGGCGGAACTAAGACCACCATGGACAGCTATAGAGGAGAGAGAGAGAGAGAGAGAGAGAAAGATTGAGTTAGATATTGAAAGGAAGCAACGAGAGAGCGATAAAGTAAAGAGACGAGGGAAAAGAATTACGGCGTTTTGTTAATACTTGAGTGAAAGTGTTCGGCTCCTCTGCCCTCAAAGTCGCTCCCAAGAGCAACTTTGGCGGCTGAGAAGCGGGCAGAACATTAATTTGTATTGCTTCACCTGAGGGAACAATTTCTAAAATAAATTGTCGTTTTTAATGTTGTTGTATTGAAATTATAAGGACGATTCCTTGTCTCCACCTGATTGACCTTTATCTCTCTTCCGGGAGACTCAGTTCGTAAGGGAGAGCAGCAGATGCCTACGAGTCCAAGCTGATGGCTGCTGTTAGTTTAGTGGCAGGCGACAAGCGAGCCTGTGCAAATAGGATTTGCTTACAAAGCCGGAACTTTTGCCAAGCCTAATGGCATTGTCGGCTTTGCTACAATTGCCACAGCCGCTGACGCCACGACCAACTTGGGCGCACGATAGCAGGAGAGCGAGAGGCCGATCAGCCGTCCAGCTACACCTGTTCAAGATCGGCCAGCAGTGTTCAAATTGCCCCCTCCTTTGGCCCTAGCGTGATTGTTTGCGCTAAAGAAATTGGAGCGAGTGCACACATTATGTTTGGCTTGGCCTGACTTCAAATCGCTTCATTGAACAAGCATCCAATGGAGGCATTGCCGCCCAACGCACTAAACAGCCTACACTAGTCTGGCCAGAGAGACTCCACCTGGACAGATGACTCAATGGACATCCAGTGATGAATGATGATGATGGCTGGAGCAAGGCGAGCTCGCTAGCCAGCGGCCCAGTGAACGAACTGGCGGGCTGATAAATAGGCTGGCTAACTTGTGTCTTGTGGCAAGTTAGTTTTGCACTACCTGTTTGCTCGCTCACTCGCCCGCGCGCTTGTCTTGCCTTGCCTCTCGGTCGCCCGTTCAATTGGCCGACATTGCAAACGGAGTCGCCCGAGAGATGGATTGGCTTGCTGGTTAGATGGTCAGTTTTGCTGGCAACACGCCGACTACAAGCCGGCCGAGTGGCTTGAGAGAAAGGAGGGAAGTTTCCCCTCTGTGATTAAGAGTTGTCGGGCGTAGCCGGCCAGACGGGAACCCAGAATGCACGGAGGCGGCAATCGCGCCGTCGACTGGAAGTAGCTATGGAGTGAGAGAGAGGAAACGTGAGCTGAATCAGATGCTCCCGATCCATCTTCCTCCTTTGGCTCTCTCGCCGGTTGTCCAGTTTTGCACCACTTTCTCTCTTTTGTTGCACTGCAACTCGGCCTGATTCCCGTTTTATCCTTATCCTGAAAGCGCTCCCCTCGTCCGCCATTCCAGCTGGTCTAGGAAGCGGCTAAAGTGTGGGCAGAAAGGGAGAGAGAGAGAGAGAAAACGTGCAAAGCCCGGATGTTTGCGCCTCTACAGGTGCAGAATGGCCCGCACCTGTTGGATGCGACAAAGTGCCATCAAATTGTTGTGACACGATCAAATTGGAGGCAACCAGGTTTAATTATAGCCGAATTAACGAAGCTAGATTCGGGAACTGTCAGATTTACTGTCCCTATTTCAGTTGAGACATCATTCCACCCCTCAAGTGGCTAAATGTGACAGTTAGTATCAAGGGTATTGAAGTATACGACGAAAGCTTTGGCTTGACTAATCGGCCGCTAGATTTCATTGCGAGCAAAGATGGCTGCTTACTGCAAATTTGCAACCAGTCCAACGATTCAAGTGTCCACCTGTTGGCCTGCATGCTTGGCTTTATGCTCAGGGGTGCGGTGGGCAGATAAATCTTTCCTCTAGGTTTGCTCACAAAAGCAAACGAGATAGAGCTGATAGGCGACTTCCTTTGCTGGTGCCATTAATCCTCGCCGGCCGCTCTGGCTTTGTCTCTCGCACTGATCCATGCGAAAGAGATGGCGCGCAATCTCTAATCAATATATCTGCTCTTGGCCAGACATGCCCTCCCGCGCGCCCGCCAACGCATTACAAGCTCTTTTGTGTCATCTAGCGGCCCTATCGCTGCAATCGAGCCTACATCTGCCCGCAATCGGCCAGGTGAAGCGAGCGACCAATCGGCCAGTCTCTCTCTCTCTCTTCCAAGCATTCTCTTGCAACTAAATTTCGGCCTCCCAACAAGGAAACGCCCAGGCCGAGGCGTGGAGGATACCAGCGCGCCGCTCGAGTGGGCTCGGAGCGAGATATCTTGGCTAATCTATCGTTAGATAAGGCCACTTGGGACGACACAAAGACGTACACAACTATGCATGGTTACCTGAGCTCGCTCATCGGCCAGTCTGTCCAGCCCACAGTGTTGTTCGTTTGAAATCATGGACATTAGAGATGCTTAATCGATCTATCCCTATCTCGTGCTCTCTTATCCCATCCAGTGCAAGCCTAATCTCATGTTCACTTCCTTGAACGGGCCTTGGTATGCAAAATTCACAGCTCTAACCGCTCTTCGTCCATCCCGCCCCTGAGCCAGGCCCGCCATTCGGGCGATACGAGGCCAAGTCCAGCGTCTCGCCAAGCGCTGTCCTACTGGGCCCTGTTGTCCTTACTTCAGTTTGATTTGGCAAAAGTATTGCAAGGGGTGGATAGAAAAGTGAGCAAGTTTTACGATTGCTCGCTTAATGGTGACTTGTCTAATGACTTTCTCTATGGCTTTGGGAAAAACGAATCTTTGTTCGCCAACAATTGCAAGCGTTTGTTTCGCTCCTACTTGTGCGGAATCACGATCAATGGTGAGATTATTTGGGGTCAATAATTTAGAGAACTTTCAACAACCTTGTAACACTATCGAAAGTCATCCGAAACCTCTAACGATCGCTCGACCTGGTCAGAGCGAACATCCATTAAACGCGAGCGCTCTCATTCAAATCCAAGCATTTGCATAACCATCCCTAGCTCGATATCAGCTTGGCCTAAGAGTTATGGGTTGTAAATTGAAAGCGTTATAAACGCTGATGGATCGCTAGCCAGGTTAGTGGATTATGCAAGTTAAGGGACGAGATGACGCTATGTTCCACTTGCAAATCCATTCAAACTTACGTCCAATCAAGCAGATGCCGATCTCAAGTACGTGCTAATTAACTTTGGCCTGTTTGCGCGCTAGACTGACTCCCGTATCTGTTTTGAGTCCTAGACACCATCAAAGGGTCACAGTTTTAGTCTAGCCGAGCAAGGATATAAACATTCCTCAAGGTGAATGAGATAACTCGTCTAGCGGCTGTGATCTGTAAGCAATTCCAAGAGGATCCAAGCAACGGGAATAAACTCTAGTATGGACAACATTTGTCTTCCAGCCCATCGAGCACGCTTAGGAAGGACAAGTTGATTTTTTTACACTTGCACTCGAGTTGCATCTCTACCTGGACAAAATATCGTTCGGTCTTGCTGACCTCCAATGTAGCAATTATCGGAATGGTTACTGTGCGCTGAGATTCATACACGCGCTGACCCCGCGGGCTGGCCAGGTTGACACGGCCACCATTACATGCATGCGCCAAGCCTTCAAAGTTGGAACACGGGTTGCCTCCCAAATTGAAACTACCTCGCCATCTCTGCGTTAAGGTAAACCATTAGCCATGGAAGGAGGAAACAGGGGCTTTGTTAACCTTGCGCCTCCAATCCCTAACCTTCGCTTTGATTGCAGGCTCGGCAAACAGAAATTTGGTAATTTCTTCACGACAAGCGGCGTGAATTGTTATTTATTACCATCTAACGATGACCCTCTCCCGCCTCCTGGTTGTCATTGTGAATTGGTGCTGAGCTACTGATGATAGCTTTCCCCAAAGCTTTCAATGTTAATTTACCACCATGGGCCAATCCGATGGACGACCCTATCCAGCTTCACGGCCATTCAAAACGATCGTGACATTTACCTATCCATAATGCACAAACGTTCGAAGCAACAGGCGCTTGAAACTGTCAAGCCTGTAGGATGTTTTCGCTATTATTTTCTATCTATTGGAGATAAACTCTGCCTTAGAATGCTCGTCATGCCGTTAGTTTTGTTAGCCGAAATTAATTTGCAGCCCACTTATCAGAGGGTTCACCTTCATTATCCAACTTTCAAGTCTTGTCTGACCATCTACAAGCTTAAGGTTTACAGATAACCGCGAGCCATTTTATCCATGCAAACGAACCTGTGCCTTCAGTCATATGATTGCGTTTTCCAGCTTGCTTACATCTTAAACCCTTCAATTGGCCTAGAACAGATAGCCAACAAAATAACCAGAGGCTATGAGACATGAGATAAAACGACTTGCACATCAAAGGTAGCTGTAAACTTACGATCTTGTCGTTACAATCGCCCAACCTAGATTCAGATTAATTAATCCTTAACCTAATCATAATCGCCACTGTCACGTAAATAAAATCTTTACCAAGCGAGTCAAGTTTTAGAACAAGCTATAAGCTGCCACCTGTTATGACAAAGAGTGACAAAGTTGAGGGTTCAGGAAATGTTGCAGTCATCCTCTTTGTGATGGTCACGCGTGACGTACTTGTTGAAGGCTCCCCGAAATGTTAACCCCATGATGATCCCCAATCTGGGGGAGTTTCAATCCTATTGATTGAGCAGCGCTCCTATGAATCCTAAGAGCATACACTCGTTTTGTCGGCCCAAAACAACGTGGCAATCAGACACAAACGAGACTCTCAGGTTACAAAGCGCCACAATTTACTCCTAAATCTATCTAAAAATGCTTTGGTCTGTCCGATTGGTCTTAGTTCAAAACTTGCGCTAGATGACCCCTTGGCCTCGTTTTTTACCATTCGATCAATCTCGAAATTAATGAAAAACGGAAATAGCTCAGCTCTGCGCATTAGATGCTAACCTTCCACTGACTTACCATGCTTTGCACCACAACAAGTCTATACACATTGCTGGTCTTGTTGATCATAACATTTGGCCCTCGCTCAAGAGCCTCATTATTTGCACTCGCCGATGGAGACAATGGTGACCGACGGTCAGTTTCGCGAACAGAAACCAACAATATCGTCTCAGCTCTCCAACAGGATACATCTTTGAGCTCAATAGCTGCCGGCTTTTTACTTGCCGAGTCAACAGATAGGCATCTAAATCTATCAGATCCAATCGATAGAAACTTATCCCAGATATTGAGTAGGGACGGACCAGACTTTAGATCCTCTCGGGAATATTTAGAGTTCAACGACGTGACAGTTGATGTAGCAAAAAGGGCATGGATTCTACTTCGTGAGCATGCATTGCGAGCCATCAACGATCGCGCTAATCTTGCTTATCCAGCCATCTACAACTTGTTAACCAGTGCTCAGGTTAGCGAGAGATGCAAAGTTTCGGTGAACCTGACTTTCGAGGGTGCTAAGAGGATGGAATCTTGGGCTGTGAAGCTATTCAATTCGTGGGGCAATTTTCCGTCTATCGGACTGTTTGAGGGCACCTATGGCGAAGTAGGATCCTACGATACATGCGTCAACATCGAGGCAAACGACTTGATCGGCCATACCCACTATTGTGCAATCAATTTCCGGCCTGTGATGCCGAGCCGCCACAAATACGAGCTCGTTGTGCGTCAAGAACCGCCCGATCTGATTCATCTATTTGACAACTTTTCTAGAGAAATCATATCAACCCCTGGACAAAACAGCACTAATCCGCCCAGAGTAATCCAAATCAAAGATGCTTTCCAGGACATTATCCAGCTTGCGCACTATCACCACTACCTATATTATAAATTCGGCTCCTGTTGGCCGATTGGGTGCTCACCGTTCGATGTTAGGCGAGTGGTAAAATTACTTGGCAGAATGAGCATTCTCTCGACTGGGCCGGTGAAGTGTTATAGTCGATTTGAAGATGACTACGAGGAGGCCGGCAGTGTGGAGATAGTTCATCAGACGACAGGCTCGATGCCAACCAAGAAGAAGCTTGAATTGTCCATATACGACGTCAACGATGGCTTGTTCATTGTGAAACCTCACTTTAGAGGTCCTCATAGGGCTGCTCTAGCCGTTTTAATGTTGATCGGCAGTCTTATCTCTCTCATATGCTTGTTGGACGTCTTCCTCCTCAGAGTTCCGCGAGCGATCAAGAAACTCAAATTTCTCCTCTCTCCTTCAAGTGATCGTTTGAATCATATTCAGTTTGACCTTCTGAAGAGGGCCGATGGTGTTGATAAGCTAAAGCAACGCAGATCAAGTGTTGAAGAGCTGTCATCGAGAGCACCCTGCAAATTTCCTACGGTAGCTGACTATGGGAATGCTACGACACTAGAAAGGGAAATGGCTAGCCTTGAGGCAAGCAGTCATGAGCATCCGCAAATCGAAGGTTGCCGGAAGACCAACACTTCAACCATCACCACCTTAATCCACGATTGTTCCTTTATCACCAACGCTGTTGAATTCTTTACAGTATCCAAGTCGCGAATAAGAAACGATATACTATGTTTGAACGGAATCAGGTGCATCACCATGGTTTGGATCATCTTGGCACACACGATGATGTATAACGACTGGTCTGGATTTGGCCGAGCAAAGGAGATTGAGAAGTCACTCAGGTCGCCCTTCAGCCAGCCGTTCTTCAATGGCTCCTACTTGGTTGATTCCTTCTTCCTAATGTCAGGACTATTGAGCGCGTTCACCTCATTCACGCAGTGCAAAGGTACACCATCAAAATTCAGGCCCACCGTCTACATCATTGGACGCTGGTTGCGTCTTACGCCGCAAGTTTTCTTGATCTCAATGATTTATATCGTGCTACCGATCGCTGGAGATGGACCGCACTGGAATCTGATGGTTGGAGAGTACTCTGAAAATTGCTCAAAGAATTGGTGGGTCAACATGTTCCACGTGCAAGCCTTCTACAGGAAGCGTAGGATGTGCAATTTTCCAACCTGGTGGATATCAATTGACTCTTTCCATCACATTGTTGCGCTAGCACTCATTTGGATTCTACTTCTGCTCGGCCATAGGTTTGGCTTGTTCGCAACCCTGTTGCTCGTTTTTGGACAGGTCGCGTATCAAGCGATGAGACACTACGAGCTTGAGCTAGCTCCCAACATATTCTCCACTATTCCACAAGTTGGAGCTATGTGGAGCGAGATGACGCTCGACTTCTTTTGGACTCCATACGCACATGCAGTGCCCTACTTCCTGGGCTTCTATATCGGTTACCTGATGGCTCTGAAAATGAAACTCATCACCAAGTTCATGAGTCCAAGGAGAGCTCTCTTGGGTTGGCTTGTGGTAGTGGTTTCCATTTCGGTGCAAAGTTTTAGCACCTACTGGTGGGTGATTGGTGAAGCAAGCTACTCGAGGCTAGCCTCGACGATATTCTATACAGTTTGCCCATTTGTTTGGGCTGGGTCGCTTGGATGGATAATTGTGGCTTGTCACAGTGGTTATGGTGGCTTTGTAAACAGTTTCCTATCTTGCAAAGTGTTTGTGATTCTCGGAAAAGCATCATATCTCATATATTTATCGCACTTCCAAATATTGTTCGTCTTTTTTGGATTGCAATATCTGCTCCTGGAGCCGACAGTGATAATAATGCTCTATATTATACTCGGAAATATCGTTCTATCGACAATTTATGGTATCATACTATGCATCGCATTCGAGCTACCGTGGCTAAAAGTGAATCGAAGACTCATGAAATATATCTAAAGTGAAGGGTAGACATGCTTTCTCTTCCAAGATATGACGCTAAAATGGAATAAACTCTCAGAGCTAGTTGAAGGAGGATAGGTAACAATGCAGCAGGTTTAGGCTTAGAATGGAATATAAGCACCTTTTTTATGATAAGAACAGAGGAAAGATCAAACTGGGAGGAGTTTTGTAGATTTTTTATCGGGAAAGAGAGACCCGAGAGGAGTTTCCACTTTCAAAGAGGTTCAATCTGCACAGAATAGATCCTTGGGGTTTCAAACGATTTGTACCATGAAATCGAACTGAATATTAATCCTAAACCCCAAAACTATTCCTTTTTGGTTCCTCCACTTGGCTTCTTATTATCCTCTAGATTCAACTTGGTCCTAAAACAAGAGAGCAATTACAGCATCCAGATATTCAGCCGACTAAAAACTGTTCAGTCTGTCAACCGCACATGTGAAAATTGATGGATTCTCCTATTTGAGGCCCAGTCTTCTAACAAAAGTCCAACAGCAACAACGAACGAGTTCCCCCAAGGACGCCAAAAATATTCAGACTTTTTGAAAAGCTGGACGAACTCTAGTAACAACATTTACAATGATAGGGAATTCAGATTCAACAGGCGAAGATGGCCAGGTTCAGGCAGCCGTCTTGATGAACCCAATGATCTGGACCAAGTCCGCCAGAAGGAGCCAAATTTTTGTTAAAGGCTTGTCGATTACGGATTAGAGAGCGCTAGGTTCATATCGATCACATCGGGTGGGACCGGTGTGCCTCTAGAGTAAATCACAGTAAGATTTATCGATAACTTTTCAAGAGGAACAAGGGGTGCGTCAAAAGCGGAAGAATTTCTCAGATGTGGTTATGCAGTAGTTTTCTCACACCGGGCACGCTAGAACCATCCCTGAGGCAGTCCAATCAGAAGCTAGTGTTCGAAATGTTATCCGAGCGCCTGCTATCTGAGGATGATGATGACAAACTTGCCCTGGAACCGATGCATGATACGCTCGATGATATGAAAGATCTACCCAAATGTTACAGAGGAAGCAACGATCACTTGCTGAGCATTGGATTTGTAGAGCTCGCTGATTATATTCATTACCCTCATCAGATCTCCATAGTCATAAATCAACTGGCCCGGAGAGGCATATTTTATCTAGCCGCTGCTGTCTCAGATTTTTACGCCCAACCAAATAACGTATCGACCAACAAAATTAACTCGGCTGGACAGCTTAAACTAACATTGCAGTTAACCAAAGTTTCTTCATCCATTGGTTAAGTACTTGGCACCGGGCGCCTTTGTGGTCTCATTCAAACTCGAGACAGATCTCCAGACGCTTATTGTTAAGTCTAGAGTGGCGCTAATCGCCTATGGACACAGACTAGTTATAGCAAATGAGCTCAAATCTAGAACTGAACGAGCAATTCTTGTGGATCGAGCACAATTCAAAGAAATCATTCTGAAAGAACAAAATCCATCGGTAAAGGGAATAGAAGTTGTAATTGTGGATGAGCTAGTGCAGCGACATGACAAGTTTCTCATAGAGTCTAACTATTTACATCTAAATAGGACCCCAGAAATACAATTGATTAAGCTATTTATATTAAACCTATTTTAGTTTTTAGCGGGAGAGGGAGATTCGAGAGGAGTTTCCAGTTCCAAAGAGGTTCAATCTGCATAGAATAGATCTTGTGGGGTTCAAATGATTTGTAATTAGTTCTGAAACAGTAAAATTCTAGACAGTGAACTCTCCTTTTTTCGGCTTAACCTGAGTCTCCAACCCTAAAGCCTCATTAAAGAGATAATACGAGAGGAGGAGAGAGAGAGGGCACAAAATCTAACAAGACAAATGGTGCTCCAGCTTAGACTTGGTGTTGTTTAAGTGTTTTGCGCTCAAGGACATGCAAGTTAGAGCTAATGAGAAGGAGAGAGAACGACCGGGTTGATGGTCGAGACAAGAGCCGAGAATATTGGAAGGCTTGTTGTGATAAGATTGCTCTGTGGGGAGCTTATCCAATCCCAGGTGAGAATCGCAAAGAGCGCGAACGAGCGAGCCCAAGTTTAAAATGTTTGTTGGAAACGCGAGGAGAGAGGCTAATCCTAGGATCTCGGGCTCGATCCAAGCTAACGTAACCGGTGCTCTCTCAGCTTGCCCCCAGTGCTGGAATTTCAGGTATACCTACTTGCATGCTTGCTTGCACTAGCTCGACCAATGATTAACCACCCCCTCTCTCTCCCCCTCGTAAACAGACTCGATGAATCCCCTCAGGCGAACCGAGGGGGTAAATATAATAAATCTGCTTCATCGTTTGTTCACTCTAGACGGCAACAAGATGTTGTTTAACGTGCTGTTACGTAAACAAGGCAATGGAAAGGGATGAAAAGTCTAGACTTGTCCTCTGGCTTGGCCAACCTTTGGGTACCACACGGAAGCAGGCTGATTCAGCGCTTAGTAAGCCAATGACAAGTAATTAGTTTGTTGGTTGGTTTCCAACTGGCTAGATCCCAACTGAATCATGGAAAGCTCATGAGAAATCCCATTTGCTCGAGCCTCCAAGATTTCGAGCCCGAACCCTAGTGACCCGTGCGGCTTATCAACTGACACTCTACTTGGGGAACGGAAGTTAATTTGAATTCATCTCAAAAGGGCGATCTCCATATCTCTTTGATTTCACTACCAGCATCTAGAAACTCGAACTTGAGAGCATCTTAGGTAGCGCTGACGGGTTTACAAGGGCAGCTATCCGCTCCCATCCTGAATCATTTAAGGCTGCCAAGTTGAACTTGCACAGCGATCAAGGGCTTCTACTTGGATAGAATCGTTACTCTTTACAAAATGCCAGCACGGTTCTGTTGCGTCCGAAACACTTATTTTCCAACATTCTTCTTCTTCTAAAAAATAAACAGATTCTGCGAAGAACTGAATAGGCTATGACAGCCCGAGCCCAACCTCTCACCAGTCGTAATTAACACGAGTGAAGTGTTAGAACTTTAATGGTCTATTGAAAAGCGGAGAGCCTGAGAGAGGTGATAATTCATGAAGTAAGGATTGGCTATATCTGTCCCAGGCTCCTCAGGCTGCAGACTCAGGTGCAGCAATTGTTCGTTCCGTTGGCATCGTCAGCTGCTAGTTTGTTGCATCTTGTAACAATGGATCACAGTCGGACAGGTTCAGCACTAACTGAGCCTGGACCAGAACCAAAATTAAGCTACAAAACAACCAAAGTCTGGGCGTTTGATTTCAGTGCGCAATTTCAGTAACTCTACGCCATCTACCAAGACGAGATCGTTCTTTACCTTTGCAGTCTAGGCTCATGTACTCGTCTCTTCAGACCAACAACTAGCTTTTAAGCCACGGATCGGAAATTTCAGGACGTGATTCAAAGCGTCAGGTGGTTGGCATCAGCGAGGATAGCACAGCAGCAAGGTCTGAGTCTGAGCAAGTCGCGTGGTTTTTGCGAACTTTCACTAAAACCTAACCCATCTCACGGAGTTTGAACGCAAAATTAGTTCTCGAAAGAGGTTGAAAGGCAGTTATCAAATTACATTACATAGACAATAAAAATAGTAAATTAGAAATCATTCTGTCGAAGAGAGTGCAACTTAATTTCGTTAAATCAATCGCAATATCGAGAGGATTTTTCACTATTGAAAGAAAAACGCGACTGAGCTGTTGTTTGGGAAGGTAGATTTTGTGTCCTCAAGGAAAGCCGATGGTGAGATAGAAGTCTCACTAAAATTTCATCAAGCAAACACAAATCCAGCTGGATTCACCGCCATCCAACTCAGGGTTAATCCTGCCAAGCGCAAGAACAGTCCAAGGACGAGTCCAGACAACCAAGCAGGAAAAGAATCCTTCTCACCCCATACGCCTTTCCACGCACAAATATATATATATTATACACATACAAACATACTTCTATCACTTGATCGTGCGAACGCAGACTGCTTTATGACCAAGTAAACGACTTTTTGTCTGGCAGCAACGGGAAGGCCAATTCTGAATACCAGCTAACCGATTGCCATAATACATGAGCTAGCCTGACAGAGGGTCGACACTAGAGGACGAGCGAACGTTTGGCTGTAAGGGTATCTGTGTTATCCGAAGTCGGAATATGCTCGACAAAGAGCAGGTGGTGGAGGTAAGTTTCGTTTCATTCCTGCGATGGCATTCAAACGAACGGGAGTTTTCACCTTACGCTTGCGCTCAAGGCAGAGGTGAATTGGGAGGAGCAAGCGGCGACGCAAGCAACGATTATGATGATGATGATTGCGCGTCGGCTTCCAAGATGGACGCCAACAGGTTGTTGACGTTTGGCTGCTAAGGCAAATCTTGGGAGAGCGAGTGCAAGGAGGTTCAGTCCAAGAGACGGTTTCTTGTGAGTGACGAGCATAGTCTGTTTGCGATAGAGATCTATGTATTCATTCTGAGATTGGCCTTGTTTGAAGCCACAGTTCAGCCGTAGCCAGAGTTTAGTACTCTAGCACCCGTTTAAGGGAGGCTTATTCCACAAACGAATAGCCGTTCGAATGAGACCACACCATAACCACAACTCATCGTTCTCCTCAATAAACTCATTCAACCCACACGACGCTATCACTGACTACGGCCACCAACTTTCATGTTGCGCGCGAACGACCTGGCAACCACTAATTAATGCCTGGTTTTTGAATTGATCGTGAAAAACCTCGACAACCTACAAACATCAACTCAAATCACATAACCAACAAAATGGCCTATCAATCCAATAACCAAACTGACAACGCGCAAACATTTGTCCAAATACCCCTGATATCCCCACAAACACTGACAACAATCACCAACCATAATGAAACAAACGTCGATACAACTGCCACCATGAACGACCTAAATTTTATGTCACCTGTCGCTGTCGATCAGGCGATTAAGGCGGCCAAACAAGCCTTCAACTCTGGCAAGACGAAAGATGTTAAATTTCGCAAGGCTCAACTGAGAAAGTTTAAACAGTTGCTTGACGACAACAAGGATGTCATCTGTAAGGCTTTGAGTGCTGACTTGGAGAAGCCAAGATTTGAGACCCTTATATGCGAATACAACCTATTGATGAATGAAATAACAGAAATTTTATATCTCGTTGACGGCTTCACTAAACCCGAATCAAAGGCTAAGACTCTGTTAACTTTCTTTGATCGAGTTTATGTTCAGAATGAACCCCTCGGTACAGTCCTCATCATGGGTGCCTGGAATTACCCCCTCCTACTTTCACTACAACCCATGGTTGGTGCTATAGCAGCTGGAAACAGTGTAATCTTGAAACTCTCTGAGCACTCTACAAATACTGGCAAGCTTATAGCCGACCTCGTACCCAAGTATCTAGACCCCGACTGTTATCAAGTGGTTAATTGTGACTTGAAAACTACTCAATATTTACTGAAAGAACACCAATTTGACCATATATTCTACACCGGCGGTGAGAATGGAGGTAGGGCAGTCTATAGCGCTGCCTCCAAACATCTAACTCCAATTGTATTGGAACTTGGGGGTAAGAGTCCTGTTTTTATTGACGATGATATCTGTGATCGAGAGGCCGTTTGGAATCGACTTTTCTGGGGTAAATTTCTGAACGCGGGCCAGACCTGCATAGCTCCAGATTACGTGCTTTGTAGTGAGAAAGCCCAACAGGTTGCGAGGAAACACTTTCACAAGGTTCTAAACCAATTCTACAATGGCGATGCCATCAACAGCGAACACTATCCAAGAATAGTAAATTATGGGCACTTTGAAAGAGTCAAGAGATTGCTTAAGGAGAGCAGGATGGTCGTTGGTGGGAAGTTAGACAAGGACAAATTATCCATTGAGCCTGCCATAGTTTTAGACGTTACGATGGACGATGCGATAATGCAAGAAGAGATATTTGGGCCAATTCTTCCTTTTGTAACCTGCTCATCAGCTCAGAAGGCTATTGATATCATAAATTCGCGACCAAAGCCATTAGCACTATATATATTCTCTGATTCAAAGAAAGTGCAAGATAAGATGATGCAGCAGACTTCATCTGGTGGCGTCTGCATCAACGATACTATCGTGCAAATATCTGCTCCTTCATTACCATTTGGTGGTGTTGGAGCGAGTGGATTCGGGAAATACCACGGCCGTTATTCATTGGAAGTGTTTTCGAACAGCCGCTCAGTGATGGCACGAGGCTTCAACCCCTTGCTTGAGTGGATTGGATCCAGTAGATATCCACCGTATAGCGACGGTAAAATGATGATCCTGACACAGCTAGGGATGAACAGGAAAATTTGGTTACCGGGACCAGCACTAACAAGTTGCTTGGCTTTTGCATCAGGAGTGGCATCAGTTTTTGCCTATCAGACCCTCTCAACTATGTATCCCTTTTAGATGCAAGACAGAAACTCCCTTTAAACATAGTCATCGGCAAACGGACAAGGACGGAGATGGGAAGAGCGATAGTCTTCCACGATATTTTTGAAACCCCGAATCTGACGTGCCTCAATTGAGGCAAATGATTCCAGGACCACAACCGGATTTCAATCATTGTAACCTCTTCTGCTGATGCACGCCCAGCAGAAGCCCCAGATTTTTACTTGTCCCAATCTTTCATACTGGTAATTAACGCGACATCTGAATAAAATCTATCTACTAGATATGTTCAATGAAGTTCTGGAGGGGCGCTAGTATTATGATTACTGTTTGCCATATAGACGTTCTTTTGATTGAGTTAGAATCCTGATGGTTTAACACTAGCGCGCGCCCACAAAACCTGTAGTATGATTCATAGTGAGAATTCTCGCGTCAACATTGAATCCCCTTGATGTGCAAACGATCCTTTCCTCGTTCAATATCGTTCGCAGCTTAAATGGTTTCTCACTATCGAGGTCAATGACTTCGGGGATCTGTCCATACTCATCTGTTATGTGAGCAACAGGTCTTTCAATTATTGTGATACGGTATATGGCGGAGAAATGACTCAGAATACTCGCGATCCCGGATTCACGGATGCCTTCAAGCAGAAGCTCAATGAAATAAGAAAGGCTATTGATGAGGACAAATCGCGAAAACGGGTGTTGTTACTCTGTCAACAATATGAACCCAGATCCTTTGAAGAGTACTCGAGCAGGTGAGTTGAAAAAAGAAAGTTTGGGGAAATTCGGTCTTCCACAACGGAACAGGTCTTTGTTGGGGCCGTTTCCCACTGGCTGTGAATTGACATCTTTCAACCTTCGTACCTTTCCCTACTAATAGCAGTCGATCCTCTTTATCTTTAACGCGCTCTCTCCCAATGGAAAAAGTGGTTCTTTCCGGAAGCTGGAAAAGTTCGAATCCAGCACATACTCTGAGGTTCTTAAAGCGATTGACTTGGCCGATAATAACAGGCCGGTTGTTATGAAGATTATGCGCGCCCTATCAAATGGCGTCATCAAGAGAATGCCCTCAGCAGCAACGAAAGGTTGCCAAGCATACTGTGATATCCTAAATGAGTTAGTTGTAACGCAGGCTTTGAGCCAGCTACACGATGGAGTTCTAATCAACGGACAACCTAATGCTCTCTATAGGACTCACTTTTTCTGTTTGATTCATGAGATCAAGGTCGTTAGTGGAAACCTAGAACGAACGCTATCCAAATCTCAGGCCTCGAATAAACTAAGCGCTTTAGCAGCGAGATCAACCGAGATAGTGAGTAATGAGAAACGAGAAGATGGTGGCAAGGAGATGGCTACAGATGAATCAGGCACAAATGCAAATGTCGCACCCAAGGAGGATGAGTTCAAGAACTTGAGCGAAGATGATCGAATGCTGATGGCAGCCTTGCCATACGAATATGTTGTGAGTGTTATGAGACATGACGGGCAACCTCTCTGGTGGATGATGACCCATAAGAGACTGACAGCCGAACAGTTGACCAGCGTACTAGTCCAAGTGATTGTGGGCCTGGCAATTGCTGAGAAAGTTTATTTATATGAGCATCGTGATCTACATGTCAGTAACATACTCATCAAAAAGACGTCCAAAACAACGGTACCGTTTGTCCTATCTGGCCGCCGATATAGCATAATCTCTTTTGGCATCAAAGCTACGATCATTGACGCTACTTTCTCCAGACTAACTCACAACGGAAAAATCTACTACCGTGATCTCACCACAACCTTGCGAACCTACGGTACTCACAAAACTCCAACCCGTATGTCGTTGCAAAACCGTTCCTATAGACAGATGGTTCAGTTGACTGATAATAACTGGAGAGACTTCACTCCGAAGACAAATCTCATTTGGTTGACCTATCTATGCGAGACGCTGATGAAGAACGAAATCATGAAAAGCGAACCCAAATTGCTCAACGAGGTTAAAAAGATACGAGACTACACATTGAAAGTGGAGGACACCTTTGAGCTTCTGGGCCACTTCCCGTTTGAGAAGGATAAGAAGCCAAGTACAGCAACGTAAATGTCGCATGCCAACCCTGAGGGCTTAAAACCTCAAACAAACCTCGAACAATGTTTTGATTCTCCGACGAGTTATCCAATTGCGGTTAAGTTGAGGAACAACTCTCGACTTGGATGTGCATCTTGTTTATTAAGAAGAGCCCAGAGATCCGGTGAGAGCCAGACCTCACAGTCTAGGACGCAAACAGCCAAGAGTAGCACATTTAAAACTATTCGATGTCGCTGATGCAGCAGCGGTGGCCGCTGCAATAACATCGAGTCTCGAGAGACCAAGAACAAATGTATGTAACCAGAAACTTGAGACTTGAACTATCTCAATCTATCCGTCTAAGTGGCGAACGATGTTTTCCCTTTTTAGTTTTACATCCGTGACTATAGTGGCGGTAGCCTTGACTATTAGATGGCTTGTAGGTCAATTTCCTCACTCTGGACAAGGGACACCCCCCATGTACGGAGATTACGAAGCCCAGAGACATTGGATGGAAATAACATCACATCTACCCGTCAGAGACTGGTATAGAAATACCACCGACAACGACTTACTATATTGGGGTCTCGACTATCCACCTTTGACTGCTTACCATATGTACATATTAGGTCTAATTTCTCGCAAGTTCAATAGTTCTTGGACCAAGTTACACGAGTCACGTGGAACAGAAACTCATGATCACAAGGTTTATATGCGATCAACAGTTATTCTATCTGATTTGCTCATATATATGCCGGCCGTTCTATATTACTTCTACAAAACACGGCCGTCCAATAAGTCACCTCAGGCAGGATCGAACGAAAGAAGTGTTGCCACTTACGTGGCCTTTGCCCTTTTTTACCCAGGTCAAATACTCATAGATCATGGACATTTCCAATATAATTGCGTTTTCATGGGTATGGTTGTTTGGGCAGTCATATTTATGTCGAAAGGAAAGCAAGCAACATCTGCACTAATCTTTACACTCGCCCTTAGTTACAAACAAATGTCTCTATATTACTCGTTGCCCTTCTTCTGGTACATAGCTTCGTCAAACATCCGGGTAAAACCCGTCTGGAAAGGTATCAGAAATATCATACTGGTGTCAATAGTTGTTAGCATGACCTTTGGGTTCATATTCTCGCCGTTTATATCTGATAAAGAGATCATCTTACAGGTCTTGAAGCGACTCTTCCCCTTCGATAGAGGTTTATTCGAGGACAAAGTCGCCAACTTTTGGTTTTGTCTATCCATATTCTACAAATATCGCAAGTTCAGCTCAACAGAGGATTTATTACGAGCTAGCACACTATTAACCTCACTACTATCTTTACCAGCTGGTCTGCATTTACTATTCAAGCCCAGAATGAGGACCTTCAAATATGCACTGGTCAACACAGCATTGGTATTTTTCCTTCTATCTTTCCAAGTACATGAGAAGACTATATTGCTACCCGCACTACCGATACTTCTATTGTTTCGTGAGCATCCCTTAGCTGTGAACTGGTTTGCGATCATGTCAACTTTTAGTCTGCAACCCCTCTTATCTAAAGATGGTCAAATGGTGCCTTATTCCGTGCTCATGATTGTATATACTTTGCTGAGTATGGAAATATTCAAGTGGCATTTTACTACAGCGCTATCAAGACCTGTAGCTCCAAATGTACCTTTAATCATGTGTTGGGCATCAATCTTGGGGTGCTTCGCTCTGAACCTGGTTGCCTTATTTATGAAGCCTCCTCCCCATTTACCTGATCTGCATCCCACTGTGAACGCACTTTATAGCTTTGTCCACTTTGTGGGCTTTCTATTTTTCTTCTACTACCGCCAATTCCGAGAAAGCAAGCACAATCGGCCCACAGTTCAGGTTCCAAGCATCACTAAGAAAACCAACTGATATAAACAAGGCAATCATCTTAACTTATTCTATCTTCAACTAAGGTTGAGTATAAGAGTTGATCGGTAGTAGGAACCTAGTCAACTCTGTTGAATGGTTTGGGTATTGGGAATAAATTCATCGTACTCGTTCTCATTGATATCGTAGTCCCGCATCTTCATCTCAAGCCTGATCCAATGCCCGAGGAAATTCAAATCCACCAACCGGTCTAGAAAAAACTCTTTGACTGAGGGTTTTAGATGGGGACAGTTGTATCTATACAAAGCTACATCTGAGTTACTGTCACCTCTGTAGATTAAAGTTGAGAACCCAAGGTCGATCTGCTTGAGTAGTCCGTGGCAATTCAGATCTCCGATATTCTGCACGAAATGATAGCTTTCAGGATTGCGGGATCCCTCGGGAACCGAACCAATCCTGTTGCAGGCTGATATCACATCACTGTTGTACGATCTTAGGCCCTCATTCGTTCGAAACAGATTCAATACAAAAACTGTGGCCCCTCCGTAGACTGTTGCTTTGAGCGGTTTTTCTCTGGCACTCTTCTGAATCTCTCTGAAGACTTCGTAATAGTCGAGGTATATGTTTCGAAAAAATAGATTAATCCGGCCAACGAGTGAGGCCATTATTTTGGGATTAATGAGTTCTATTGAAAGAGAATGATTCTACATTTGAACGATCATAATCTCTGATGAATATCCGAAGAAATAAATATCGCTCGTGCTAGAAAGACCGCCTCTAGAGTCTAGACCATGAGAGTGACGATCTGTGGTTCAAGAACGCCCGAGAGGCGCGGTACTGCACAAGGCTAAAGAGACATTCCTATTGATCCTGAGCTTTCTTCCGAATGCTGCTGTCACAGCCGATAATCCTCGCCAATATATGACCCCATAACAAGTATTTTATTGACTCATGAAATTCACCACCATCGTCTAAACCCCAACGGGCTCTTATTAATTTTTTATTTCCACTCGCTTCCAGCCTCCTACGGATATTCACTTGTCAGTAACCTGGGTCGAAGCTAATCGAACTAAGAGAACATACACTTTGCTTGTCGAAGATCATTGAGAACTCGTCAATGCTTGGGCCTGCAAGTATGGTTTAAACCTTCACAGGTTTTAATATGTGTTTACACAATATAAGCTCTGATGATATGACTCGCATTTGAATACGTAGAATCGGATCAACTGAATTATTCTACCATCCAATGTCAATATCATGAACAATTCACGACTAAACAATAGCCGGCCACCAAGCTTATCAGTCCTCAACAATCATTCTCCAAGAGATGATGGCAACTCGCATGGCATCGTCTCCAACCTTTCGGCATCTCGGAATATTCCAACCAATTCCTCTTTCAAGGAGCAGAAAAGGAACTATAATCTCAGGAAAAAGTATTTCACAAGGAACATCCAAGGTGCAATAGAATCATCGGAAGAGGTTCATTCAGGTTGGCTAAAAGCCCGTACAACTTTTAAGAGATGGACAAAAATCTGGTGCCAAATAAAACTGGGCTACTTGATCATTTACACAAGCCAAGAGGCACAGAAAAAGCATCGGCTGGGCGTTGTAATACTAAGTGTCTGTCAGGCAATCAGAAGGCCCACGAAGAAGGACGGTTTCTGTTTCAAGCTTATCAACCCATTCGGCTGCTCTGTTTGGGCCAAAAGTTCAACCAGAGCTCTGGCTTTTGCACAAGCTAGTCTAACTCTCCGTGCCTCAGACCCTCCGATTGGTAGACTTTGGCTCGACGCGCTTCATCGGTGCAACCTATCAGCCAATCTTAATGGATTCCAGCCAGTCATAGACGAGGAACAGGAATCAAACCTGAGGACGCAATGCAATCGATCAGACATAAGTTACAGCGATGATGGCCATAGTAGACTTCTGGAGAACGTTGTGATTGATAAATATGATAGCGCTAGCAACAGTAGCTCATCATCGCTCTTGAACAGTTGTCAAACTCAACTTGAATCATCTGCTGGTGTTGGATCATCTCCGCATTCTAAATTGTTAGGTTCAAATATCAGGGATAATTATGTGAGGTCTGGATTTGATGAGAATGAAAACAATCTGCTAGAGCAACATAAGGATAAACCATCTAGTCAAGTAGGTAAGGAAATCTATGATATTCGAACTATTGGGACCGCCATCACCAGGGGTGATGCTTGGCAAGTTATTAAATCAGATCGAGATGGACCCACACAGGGTCTCGAAGGCTTGAACGACATTTCTGGTTCGTATTCGGGTGCGGCGGCTCCATCCAAGTACTACAGTTGGAGGCAACTCAACTTGGAAGGAGTAAGTTATGTCGGTGATGGTATGGAAGAGCTGGGAGTAGCCGGTGTCCAAAGCGAAGAAGTGCACGATAGCAATAAGAACTTTCTATGGCATATCATCAAACAATTGCGTCCTGGCATGGATCTAAGCAAGGTGACCTTACCAACATTCATACTTGAGCCTCGTTCATTCCTCGAAAAACTAGCCGATTACTATTATCATTGTGATATTCTGTCTGATGCAGTTATGATAGAAGATCCTGAGCTACGGCTAATCAATATTGTGAAATGGTATTTGTCTGGCTTCTATAAAAAGCCAAAGGGCCCCAAGAAACCATACAACCCTATTCTTGGCGAGCGTTTCAGATGCTTCTGGGATCATCCAAGAACACAATCGCGGACATTCTTCGTTGCAGAGCAAGTATCACATCATCCACCAATATCAGCATTTCATGTGTCAAACAGGAAAGATGGCTATACAATCACCTGTGCTCTATTATCGCGGTCAAAATTTGGCGGAAACTCTGTCTCAGCAATCTTGGATGGAAGGGCAAAGTTGCATCTCACTAAAAGAGGAGAGGTATACACTTTAACGATGCCCTATGCAAACTGTCGCGGCATCTTGCTTGGATCACTCTGCTTAGAACTCGGGGGTAAAGTCGAAATCGAGTGTATTGAAACTGGTTGTAAATGCGAGCTAGATTTCAAGCTAGCACCTGTATGGGCTAGTGCGAGCTCTTATAATGCATTAACTGGTAAAATTCTGAGAGCAAACAAGATTACCCATACTCTCGAGGGTCACTGGGATAAGAAAATCAACATCACTGATAAACGTACGAATGAAAAATCGGTCTTGTGGGAGGTTACGGATGCTGTTAGAAATTCGAGATTGAAACGCTATACAGTTGCAATGAAGGACCAAAGCGATAGAGAATCGGTCAAGCTTTGGCACAAAGTCACTGAGGCTCTTCTAGTTGCCGACCAAACTCTGGCGACAGCAGAGAAAACTCGGCTAGAGGAGATGCAGAGACAGGAGGCTCGCGACAGGTTAGGTCCTTTCGCTCCAAAACATTTCGGGCGTGAAACAGAGAGCAACGACTGGTCTTACAGGTGGAAAGATAATCGACCCTGGAATAGTCAACGGGACATTATGCAATTTGAAGACGATTTTAGGATAAGAACGTTGGTATCAGGTGATCAGCAGCACTCGAACAATACATCAACCAACTCGAAATTCGATTCGACCATCGATCTTCCCATCAGCAAACTTGGCAAGCTGCTAGAACAGATTCGAGAGAACTCTGACACCCAGGTAGAAGGGCGAAACAGTTCAAATCTTGCCGATCAAATCAATCGTTTAAGTTCTCCTAGTTCTACTGATTTGACTTGTGCCGTTGATAATATGGTCGAAATCAAGCAAGCTATTAAGCAAGTAGCAGAGAAAAGCAAGAAACTGGAGGAGGATCTTGCGACCCTAAAACGGAGCAAGAAAACCGTGGCGTTTATCTTTGCAGCCTTGATCGTGGCTTTACTTGGTGTGTTTGTTAAGTATTTTTCCTAGTGTCTCCTTGAGGGAACGTAATATCGAGAGTCATATTTTTGACCTGTGATGGCTAGCGATTTGGGAATAAAGCCGCAATAAATTAAGAGTCTAGGATACATAGTTTTACAACTGCATCCACTTTAATTCATTGATTACCTCTGTTACACCCTGAGCCCTCGTAGCCGCAATTTAGATTTCTGGGAACCGCAATATCAAGCATTTTTGGGTATGCTAGGTTGAGGTTCGCCATGATACTGATGAACTCGTCCTTGGGCTTGCTTAATCTAGGATTGAAGTGAATTTCCTCATATATTGAAGTGGCCGTTCTTCCATTGTAATCGTGAGCCGGATAGACCGTGTAGTCGTACGGTAGCTTGAACAATTTATTGTGAACACTTTCATAAAGTTGCTGTGATGATCCACCCTGGAAATCTGTTCGACCGCAACCCCTAACCAGAAGAGTATCGCCCGTGAACACCCGCCTGTTCTCGTGATCAACAATGCAGATGCAGCCAGAGGTGTGCCCTGGGGTATGGAGAAAATTTAATCTCAACGAACCAAATTCCAACGTATCATCCTCCCCAACGAGTTTATCGGCTTTTGCATTGCCATAGTATTTAGAGATGATACTCTCGGCTTTTTGGCCAAGATTTGTCTTGATCGACGCATTTCCGGTTACGTGATCCGCATGGACGTGCGTGCTCACTAGGTGAACTCTCTCGAACCCAAACTCTTTGATGGTGTTCAATTCTCTATCAGCAAGCTCTTGCACAGTATCGATGTAAACAGCGACTCGATTTATAACATCTCCAATTAAATAAGTGTACGTCGAGGAAGTCTTGTCGAAATATTGTCTAAAAATTTGATTCATCTTGGAGAGATTCTGTATTTGTCCAATCTGAGAAGCTTGGAGAGAGTGCGAACGATCTCGTGTACTTCACCTCGCCAAGCTAGCGGTTAGAGAGATCAGGTTGTTTTTTCGATCGTAAACACCTTTTTCAAGGTCGACAAGATCAGTGGGGAGGAGTCTGCAAAGTGGGAGAGAAAATTCCGCTCAATGTGCGGTCCTAGTCACGACTAGATAGAGTGTATAAGGCTTGACGAAACATAAGCACCCGACTGATACCGGAACAAAGCTCTGATCAGCGATAGATAGGAGATGCGAGACCATAAGATGTTCTGATAAATAATTAGTAAAAGCTTTATTGGTGGTGTAACTTGTTTCGCTTAGGTATCTATGATTCAAGCTTGCAACATGACAACCTTGCTTGATATACTTTCATCTATACATGTCACAGTCGGTTAGGTGTTGGCGGCGCATAGGCCTCCAATCGTTGTGCCGATTAGGCGCGGTTACATCTCCGATCGGTCAGTGTGTCAGGAGTTCAATCAACTTCTTCAATTGTTGGACCCTTTCCAGAGGCAGCTCCTGCGGCTGCTCCAGCGCCTGGCATTCCTCCCTCGAAGGGCATTCCACCTGGACCACCTGGAGCACCGCCGGCAGATTGATACATCTTGGTCATAATTGGCGCTGAAAGCTGTTCAAGTTCCTTTTGCTTGTCTTGGAACTCTTCTGTCTCTGCCATCTGGTTGCCGTCGAGCCAAGAGAGGGTTTCCTTGACCTTCTCGAGCAGTTTGTCTTTGTCTGCGGCCGGAATCTTGTCCTTCAACTTCTCATCCTCACAGGTTTGCTTCAGGTTGAAGGCAAAGGATTCTAGCTCGTTCTTAGCTTTGATTCGCTCCTTCTGCTTCTCATCATCCTCCTTGTACTTCTCGGCCTCCTGTACCATGCGCTCTATGTCTTCTTTGCTCAGTCGTCCCTTGTCGTTGGTGATCGTGATCTTGTTTTGTTTACCTGTGCTCTTATCGACCGCCGATACGTTTAATATACCGTTCGCGTCAATGTCGAAGGTTACCTCAATCTGAGGAACTCCACGAGGTGCCGGTGGGATGCCAGATAGCTCAAATTTTCCCAGCAGATTGTTATCTCGTGTCATGGCTCGCTCACCCTCATAGACCTGGATCAGGACACCAGGCTGGTTGTCGCTGTAGGTGGTGAATATTTGCGAGTGCTTGGTTGGAATAGTTGCGTTCCTCTTAATTAGGGCAGTCATAACTCCTCCGGCTGTCTCAATACCGAGTGATAGTGGGGTAACATCGAGCAACAGCAAGTCCTGGACAGCCTCTGATTTGTCACCGCTCAGGATCGCCGCTTGAACTGCAGCCCCGTAAGCTACGGCTTCGTCAGGATTGATGCTCTTGTTGAGCTCCTTGCCATTGAAGAAGTCTTGCAATAGCTTCTGGATCTTCGGAATGCGTGTTGAGCCTCCCACAAGAACAATCTCGTTGATGTTGCCCTTATCTATCTTTGCATCGCGTAGAGACTTTTCGACTGGGTCGAGAGTAGACCTGAATAGATCTGCGCACAGCTCCTCGAATCTCGCACGAGTAATGCTTGAGTAAAAGTCTATGCCCTCAAACAACGAGTCAATTTCAATACTAGCTTGAGAGGATGATGAGAGGGTCCTCTTTGCGCGTTCGCAAGCGGTTCTAAGTCGGCGGACTGCGCGCTTGTTGGGGGTGATGTCCTTCTTGTGCTTCCTCTTGAACTCCTGAACAAAGTGGTTCACCATGCGGTTGTCGAAGTCTTCGCCACCCAAGTGTGTGTCACCAGCAGTTGCTTTAACCTCAAAGACACCGTCATCTATAGACAGGATAGAGACGTCGAAAGTTCCACCACCGAGATCAAATATGAGAATGTTCTTTTCCTTTCCACCCTTCTTGTCAAGACCGTACGCTATGGCAGCCGCAGTAGGCTCATTGATGATCCTCATGACATTAAGACCAGCAATGGCACCAGCATCCTTGGTTGCTTGCCTTTGAGAGTCGTTGAAGTAGGCTGGTACTGTAATGACCGCGTTGTTTACGGATTTTCCAAGGTAGGCTTCGGCAGTTTCCTTCATCTTGGTTAGCACCATCGAGGATATTTCTTCAGGGAAGAAGTCCTTGTTCTCTCCCTTAAATTCGACACGAATCTTTGGCTTGGTTGCGTCATTTATGACCGTGAATGGCCAGTGCTTCATGTCTGATTGGACAGTAGCGTCGTCGAAGCGACGGCCGATTAGACGCTTGGCATCAAAGACTGTGTTCTGGGGGTTCATCGCTACTTGGTTCTTGGCCGCATCACCAATGAGTCGCTCGGTGTCCGTGAATGCGACATAGCTGGGGGTAGTTCGGTTACCTTGGTCGTTGGCGATAATCTCCACTTTGCCGTGTTGAAAGACCCCAACGCACGAGTAGGTGGTTCCCAGGTCAATTCCAATTGCTGTTCCTGCCATTTTTTCTGGATAACTTGACTATGATTCCAAAAGACTGATTCTTTGTATCTGAGATTAGTTGCCTTGAGTGTGACGTCCTGATGTGTTGTAGGATTGATTCAGATGTGGTACAAGTTTAGTTTGTCTCGCTTGGGTTAGATGCTTATTGTTTGCTTTCGATTTCTCAACTGATCAACGTTTGCGAGCAAGTGCGCTTTTATATGTCTGTACGAAAGTGCACGAAGTTTCTAGAATTTTCGATGCGCTTTGGCTTAAAAAGCACAGGAAAGTGCTGGAAGGCTCTACAACTTTCTTGGCATGAAAAGTTCAGGGACCCGATTCGTGAACATTCGTTGCGATCTGTGTGTGCAAGGGACGCATGTCTGATATCGTCATGGTGGTCAGGTTGGTTCTGACGTGATCGAAAGAAGGTTCTGGAATCTACCACAGAATACCGTCCGCCGTTTCTAGGTTAGCCCAACTTTACCTGCCCAGAATGTTCGTCTGTCACACAAACTAACTATCGACAACGATAACGAAGTAGATATACAAACTGACTGAAAAATGAGAATCTGCACCGACAAACTAAGTAGGCAGCCAGGCTTACCAAATTTCTCGAGCGCAGCGCGAATCTCATCAATTTTGTCCCTGGACCATCATTAGTTAGTTACCCAAAGCTTACTGTGGCCACATACGAAACGATCGAGTCCCTTCCCACGAACGAGTATGTTGTCCCTATGATGTAGTTGGACACTGAGGTTCCAGTTATAAGGATACATCTGGGCCCATAGATATCGTCGTCATTGCTGAACTTAGCAAATGACCTCATACGACACTAGCGGTATCTATTGACGTCCGAGCGATCTGAGCGTTAGACACGAGAGGGAGCTTCGAGCTGGCTTCTGCGCTCTTGCAAGATCTGGGGGAGTCTCTGCTGTCTCCCTCTCCAGTCGGTTTAGCTGAATTGAAACCAGGTGACTCTGATGGAACTCACTGATCTAGTAACGGGCCATCAACAACATATCACCAGCCAAGACCTCCTTGAAGTAAACTCACAGGATAGGACGGGCTTAACAAGCGATAGCAGTGGTAACTTGTTGCTTTGGCTGGCAATCTCAAGCTACTGTGTCAAGAGGAGAGGATGCGAGGATGTGCGTCAAGCGGCTAGATGGATCGGAGTTGCATTAGTAGCGGTAGTGAAAGTTGTTACCTATGGTGAGACTTTCTCATTTCCGGCTAGGCTTTCTCAATTCCCGTTGTTAAGCTCAACCTAACACCAGTTGGCCTGAGTGTGTAGGGAAGCGATCGAGTTTGCTCATTTCATATTGAGCAGTCACACTGATTTTGAGGACGAAAATCAATGAAGCATAGTGAGGATGGGGAGGGTTGCGAGAGTTTTCTAGTTGCTCATTAGTTGGCGCCTAGAAAGCTTGATTGGCAGGCTAGGGCTTCTCCGTCCCTTAATGAAGTCCATACTAACTCTTGTCGGCACCTCTCCCCCCCTCGTGGCTAGGGCTCAAGTTTTGGATAGTAAAAAATGGGCGACAATCTCGGAGGAACTGGAGCAGCTCATAAGTCTCCTGGCAAGGCACTTTCGCTCGCTTCTGTTTACCTAAAAGCGCGTTAGGCAGGAAGTTTTGATTGCGTGCGCAAACATTTATATGACAAGATATTCACTCACGCAAGCTCAAAAATCGCATTGGCTTCTCCTGTACCAGAGACTAGCTGACGAGAGAGCAAGAGAATTGCCTATTAGGCTGGACAAACTAGCCAACTGATAGCAATCTCCTAGACAAACTGGCCACTATCGTTTGGGTGGCTGGGAGGAATGTTTAAACTTTCAGGTGGACCGAATACAATTGGGCCACTGCGCGAGCACTTACTCTGGCTAGCTCGAACAATTGGACGGCTCCACTTTGACACTTATCTATTGGACCAAACCTTGGGCCGCCGCCAGCAACTCTTCGTGCCTTTTGGTTTCTCTTCGTTTGAGGTGAGAAGGAAGCTCGGGCGCCCTTCAGGTTTATGATATATCTAAGTCAACTAAAAACCGCTTGAATTCAGGACGACTCTAGATAGTGTAGAATAACTCGATATTGAGTTGATCGTTGAAAAGATTTGAATCTGGCCACTAGAGGAGGCTAGCCGGCGGCTAAGGCTTGCTCGAAGGGTAGGGGAATGGCGTCTGGATGTAGGGATGGCACAAGAGTTGCCGTCTATACTGCGACGCTGGAATTGCAACCAACTGCTCGCACTTGATCCATCGACGTCAATGTCGCTAGTCGCAAGGTTGGACCAACCCGCTTCAAAGCTTCCAGGCTTGGCCAGCAGGAGGACCGGCGAGCCAATTTAAATTTACAAGCGCCAGCACTGGAGTCGCCAGATGATACAACGGCAACGGCAACGGCAACGGCAACGAAAGCGACAACGGTAGCAGTAGCGCCAGTGGTAGCGGCAGTAACTCTGGCGAGCAACAAGTTCAATAACAATTGCCCAGACTACGTCGCTTGAGCACAGGCGGCCAGGTTGGCTTGGCAGCCGAGCATTAGCCCGGCTTACTCGTCGCCAGTTAGGAGAGTGAGAGTTGCCCTCATTGTTGTACCAGAGAGAATGTTGGCCTGTTGTTGGTGGCAGCGGTTGCGGCAGCCAGCTTGTTTACTGGCCAGCCGGCTGCCTGCTTGGCTTGCCAGTAACCTGGCTGGCCGCCTTAGCTTCAACCAAAATCGGGGCTACTTCCCTCGCCGAGCAAGCCCCAAACTGACTGACACCATGGGCAATGACAATGCAAAGATGACGGCCGAGATAGTTCAATCGGTGGCTCTCGGGTCGAGTCGGCCAGGTAGCAATCCCGGCGGAGGCTGCTCGCCAATGACGGCGCTAGTTTCAGCGGAGACGCTAGCTGAGGGAGGGGGAGAGAAAGAGGAAGCAAAAGTAGGTGGAGAGGACGAAGAAGAAGAAGAAGAAGAAGAAGTCACACAATCGACTTGCCAGCGGGGGCGTCACCTTATAGCCGGCGAGCGAATGAATGAATGAAAACACTTTCACTGCCGATTTGAGCGCCATCGACACTTCATCCGGCGATGGCTCAAATCAAGCCTCGCGCCCAACTTGATTTGCCACCAGAGCAACCACAACCTCCGCCGATGACGCCAACCAGCCAACCAACTAGCCAGCCAGCCAAGCGACCGAGCTCACTCCTCTCGTAGCCAGTTAGCTGCGAGAGCTTGATTGAGTTTCAGCAAAGCCAGCCAGCCAGCCTGTCTGTCTGTCTTTTGGCGTTCTCAAACTCAAGTTAGGCTTCAAAACTGGATTGGTAGGCAAGCCGTCCGGCGCCAAGAGCCAATTCATCCTTGTCTGATCGACTTTCTCACGCGCTCCATTGAGCTCAGGCCCAGACTCGGCTGCTCTCTCAAGCAACCATTCTGTTCTCTTGTTCACCCTAACGTCTCAGCTCGTTCACTTTCGGGAACAGCTCGGAAATCCATTGTTGTGAGGACTTAGCGTTGGCCCTGTTTGTTGTTTTTGTTGTTCCTGTCTACGGCCAACATTGCCATTTGGTTTATCGCTTCCACAAAGGACAACACACCTGACGCAACCCGGCCCCTAGCCCGCGAAGTGAGGCTCGCTCGCCCGCTCGCTGGTAGCATGAAGACTTCGACTAGACTACAGAATCTCCCAAAACCTAATCGATACCTCACCTTGAGCCATCCATCCATCCATGGACTGTGCTGCTGGCTCGAATATCCGGTTTTTTGGCGCGCAACTAGTTTCGTGTTCGCTTTTGCAATTCCAACTTTGGTTCGCGCTCTCCAGCCATCCAATGCCTCACTCCTTTATGGCCCCCAATTTGTTACCACTGCCTAATCCCTGCCCGCCTTCGCCGGCTACCTGCCCAGTTGCCTGTCAGCCAGCAGGCCGAGCGCCAATGCTGGCCCGGCTTGTTGGCCAGGCGCTCGAATCTAGTTAACAAACTGTTTCAAGTAGCGCGACTCTAACCATCTACCTGTGACCGGGACAGTGTTGCACGCACGGCAAGTTTGTCTCTGGCGCAGGCTAGACTTTTGCCGGCTGACAGAGGGCTTGAGGGTTTAGCTGTCCATCTGAGCCAGTGTTAGCATACCGAGAGACAGGCGCTGGTTCTGGTGCTGGCCAATAGAGGCCGTTGGTGAGGGCGGTGGAGAAGTCGGAGAGAGGCCGCCGTTGAGTGCGCGCAATCCATCGAGCAGGCAAGCGCACACACTGTGCGGGCTTGTGTGCGAGCCAGTGGCGCCCGCTCGCTCGTTCTGAAAGCGCGAGCACCCTCAACCGGGCGACCTGTTTTAGCGCACTGAGTCTAGCTAGCGCAGCTCGCGGGCTCACAGCGCTCGTGGCTGACGAAGCTCCTCGCTTGCTCGCTCGCTCGCTCGCTCCAGCCGTTTAGGCGTCGTCTTGGCGGCTTGCGCGCTACAAAGGCCCGCCGCAGCCCCGCTCGGAGTGCCAGGTGAAAAGGGAAGCGGGGAGGTAGTTTTAGAAGCGAGCTCGCCAGCCAGCTAACAAGTCAGCTGGCTGTTCTAATTAAGGCGCGCGAGCTCAGGCCTGCCACTGGCGGACAGAGTGAGAGTGAGAGAGAGAGAGAGAGAGTTTAGCCTGGGTCGTCGTCGCCTCCCCTCGCAGTTCACCTCCCAGGCTGGCTGCCTTTGAGGCCGCTTACGGCGACCACCCAACTCAAGGTGGCCGCGAAAGTTGGTGGCAGATCTTGTTTTCTAAAGGGCCGCGCGCGTGAGGGTGGCGGCGGCAGTGGCAGCGGCGGCGGCGGCGGCGGCTACAGTCGCATCGGAAGGGGAAATTTGGCGGCAGTTGAAACGGCGCCGCTAATTTGACGCCACCGGTGCCAGGTAATGGCGCTCGTGCTGCCTCCGGGCCAACAAGTGGCTGGCGGCCGCGACAAGTGAACTGGCGCTCCGAGTTTAAACTGGCACAAAAGATGAAACGGAGAGTTTTGAAGGAGTTCGCTTAAAATAACAGTTATGGTTCTTGTTGTTGTTGTTACCTTGGATGCTATTCTTTTCTCGTTCAGCCCAAAGCGGATTGGGCTGAAATGAAGGCTGCAAAGGTGGAATGGTGCGCCTTCGAAAGGCCTTAAGATGGTGACAATGAAGACGAGCTGGGGCCGCGGAACTCATTTGTTGGAAATTTGCTTGTGCCAGTTGGAGGGGAGTTGGCGGACGGGCAGGTCGGCGGTTGGAGGAAGCCAGGTAGGCGGCTGCGGTTGAGGTTTTGGCTGCGGCCATGCTAGAGGCAACCTGTGCGCGCGCGAGTCCCTCCAGCCTCCATTGTTAAATCTCGGCTGGCCCCCGTTCGCGCTCGAGCTGCCTCCGCTTGCTTTGGAGGCGAGCAAACCGAAGCCAGGCGAGGAGAGAGGAGGAGGAGGAGAGAGGAGAGAGGAGAAGCGAGTCTGGCGCCGCTTGGGCCAGCTGGGCTCTGGCTTAAATTGCTCACACGCCAGACCCTTCGAGATTGTTTGCTCTCTGGTCGTTTGTTTGTTTGTACCAGTTTGGCCGCCCGAGCTGCCTTCCTTTGCCACCGCCACTGCCACTTCCACTTCCACAACCATAGCAAGCGATTCGCCTGGCGTTGGAATCCTCTCTGCTCGCGCGACCTGTCAGGCAGACACTCGAGAGCTGCGTTGGGTTTGGAGCCGAGAGCTCGGGCTGCAAGCTGGCTGGCTGGCTGGCTGGCGGCCAGGGGGGAGCAATCCAGTTTGGGTTTGCGAGCGACAGATTGGAAGCTGGGCGCAAGCGGGAGGCCGGCCAGCGATTAAGGGCCGCGCGAGAGGGCCGGCGGTCAGATGGATAGATAGGCGGGTTGAGAGAGAGAGAGAGCGAGAGTGGGGGGAGGCTTCCGTTTGTTTGCCCTGGAGATGGGCCGGCGCAGATAAAGTGGCCGTCAAATCAACACTTCTGCCGGCCGAGATTCTCGACAAAGCATTTATTTGTTTCCTACTTTTTTAATTGAAATTTGTCAAGTAAAGATACCAGAATTTGGTGCTGTGGTTGCGGCCATCCGCTGACTGGAAAGGTGGATCTGTTGTTGCTGTTGCTGCTGCTGCTGGGCCTGTTGCTGGTATTGGTGGGGCTGAAGCGAGGCCTGTTGCTGCTGATGCTGTTGTTGTTGTTGTTGTTGTTGTTGCTGCTGCTGCTGGTCAATCATTAGGCGCTGAGATGACGACATCATCATAGCTGAGCCGTCCATTTGCTGCTGCTGCTGCTGCTGCATGGCCGAGTCTTGGTGGTTCATGTGATTAACGTGCTGGGAGGTTACGTGCTGCGAATAGTGTAGGTTGTTTTCGTCTTGGCTGCTTGAGATGTCGGCCATTTCAGGCGAGTCGATGTTGTTAGAATGACAACTCTGGCTATCACTTGCTCCCCCACAACCGGTGCCATTCTTCTTCAACTTTGAGCGCCTATTTTGGAACCAAATTTTCACTTGCGTTTGCGAGAGCGCCAATTCGGCCGCTAGCTTTGCTCTATCGGGCAGGTTCAGGTATTGGGCGGCGTTGAACTCTTGGTTTAGGCGCTTGAGTTGCTCGCTCGAGTAGATTGTCCTCGATTTTCTGGGTTTCTTGCTCTTCGTCAGGGTTACGTTTCCACTTGAGCTGTTGTTGTTGTTGTTTGAGGTGTTGTTGCTAGTTTGATTGCTTGAGGTGCCATTGTTTTTCTTCGAGTCTTGAAATTTATCACCGCTCGCTTGCTTCGCCTGACTGTTCCGCTTCTTTCCGCCGCCGCCGCCGCCAGCTGCCCCTCCGCCCGCTCCAGTGCCGCCGGCGCCCCCAACTGAGGCCGGGTTCTCCTGCGCCAGGATTGCCTGCGGAGGCGTCGACAGGTCCAACTTTAGGCCCGCAGACTGGAGCGACTGTTGCGCTTGGAAGGCCGGATGGTTCGAGAGGGCGTTTGGCGCGGCGCCCAGCGAAACCCCATCCAAGTGGCCCGCGTGCTCGTGCGCCAGGTGGCCCTGGTGGTGGCCGGCCAGTGGGGCTCCGCTGGCGCCCGTCACAACGTGTCCGCTGAGCGCGTGGTGGAGGCCAGAGGCGGCGGCGACCGCCGCTTGGTGGTGCTGGTGGTGGCTGTTGTGGTGCTGGTGGTGGCCGACTAGAGCTGCTTGGTCAAAGGTTGTGTAACCCGTTTGGGCTGTTAGAGTGTGGTGCTGGTGCGAGTGTGGGTGCGAGTGCGGATGCACCGCCTGGTGCATGGGGTGCGCGTGGTGCGCGTGGCTTTGGGCGCTAGCGGCGCCGCTCCCGTATGGATGCTGGTGGTGCGTCTGCAACAGGAGCTGGTGGTGGTGATGGTGGTGGTGGGCGTGCGAGTTTGAGTGGGGCTGGTGGTGATGGTGCTGCTGCTGCTGAACCTGCTGCTCCTGCTTGCCCAACAGGCTTGGCGAGGCTCCCATCCGGTCGGCCATGTGGCTGTAGGCATTGAAGTCGATGTGGAGGCCCACTGAGCTGGAGCCGTCGCTCGCGTCTGGCTCCGTCGGCGGGTAGCCGGTGGCGGCGGCCGAGGCTGCGGCAGCCGCGTACAGGCTGGCCGAGTCTTGGTGGTGGGCGAGCGCTGTGGATCCATCGTTTGCCGCCGCAGCAAGTTGCTGCTGCTGCTGGACCAGAAAGGGGCTATCGGTGCCGCTCACTGCGATTGGCGTTGTTGAGACACTTAGGGTTCCGTTGCTTGACTGGGTTTCGTAGGCGCCCAGCTGCTGGTACTGCTGCTGCTGCTGCTGCTGCTGCTGGAGGTGAGCGTGGCCGCCCGTTTGGCTGCTGACTACTTGATGAGACTGATGGTGGTTGCTGGTTGCGTGGAGCGCATAACCTTGGTACTGGTGTTGCTGCTGCTGGGCTTGCTGGTAGGCTTGATGCTGGGGCTGCTGAGGGTTGTGGTGGCTTGAAGAGAACTGGATAGCCGACTGAGGTGAGAAGCTGGTTGTTTGGTTGGCATTTGGTGCTTGCAAGGCCGCTAGTTGATTATTGCTGCGACATTGCTGCTGATAATGTTGCTGCTGCTGCTGCTGCTGCTGTTGGCTGCTCATGAGACCTTGTGGTTGATTCAAGTCGATGAGCTGAGATTGTTGGCAATGTTGCTGCTGCTGCTGCTGGGCCTCCTTGCCCATTTGCAGGTGATGATGCGGCGGATAGTACTGGTTTGGGGTGGTCACTGAGTTCATCTTGAGGCCGCGCTGCCCAACAAGTGGCCAATTCTCTTCCGCTCTCCTCCTCACCAGCTCTCAGGTCAATCCCACGGGGGCGCTCGTCTCGAACTCACCCTCTTGGCGCGAGACTGGGACAGGCCGTTAGCTCGGCATTCGTGGCTCTTGCAGGTCTCTGTTGGCGGCTGCTGCTGATGTTGTTGTTGCTGCTGCTGCTGCCGCTCGTATTTAGGTGCGAGGGGATTTGGTTCAAGCTGGTTGGCGCCGCTTCTAATGGTGCATGCAAATCGAGACAAAGTAAAGTCACTCTACCGCTGCAATTGCTTCTGAAGCCGCCGGCAGGAGAGCTGGTGGTGGCCACTCGAACTGTTCGATCTCCTACCGCTCGCCTAGCTTTGCTCGCTGAACTGGCAAACTGGCTGAATCCGGGCGAGATTCTGCGAGCGTTTTCCCTGCGCAGCCAGTGTGCATGGATGTGTGTGCAGGCTGGCTGGCGGGCGGCGCTGCATTGCGAGTGGTGCGCACGCGCCTGCGCGCGGAGTCAGAGCCCCCTGTCGGCGCGCGCGCGCGGCAGCTCGGCCGAGCCAGCGCCACCTAGCACGGAGCCAATCGTTTCGCTGCGTAACCTCTATGACAGATATAGGAGCCAGTAAATTTAATGCGCGCGCGCGCACCCACACACACACTCACACACAGACAAACATTTGCCGGCGCTAATTCATTGGGTCGCCCAAGTTCGTGTCTAGCCATTTTTCAGCAACAACTAACAGGCGGCGTTGGCCGTGGCCATTCTGGGCCCACTAGCCAATGGAGGCGAATGGGCGAAATGGGTCGCATTTGGCCGTCTCCGAGTGCGTCCAAGTTCATTATCTTGGGCGGGCCAGCGCGCGAGGCTTGTGCGTCATGGGCATGCGAGCAAGCGGAGAGCGAGCAAGCGAGGGACATGCAAACTACACCCACAGTCAGCTGCTTCCTCCTCTAACCTGAGCTCGGAGAGCGAGAGAGAGAGCCTTTGTTTTAGACCACGAACAAGCGGCGGCCGCTTTGCCGGCCAACGTCGGCAGCATTGGCGCGAGAGCAGAGATAACTTTTGAAATTGTAGCAATGGCACAACAAACAAGCTCAGATCATTTATCATTTATCTCTCCCACTTCCCTATTTCAGCCTCCAAAGTTTTGCCGGCGGAGGATGGAAGGCGCCGGTCTGTTTTGCTGTGGCGCTTGTCTTTGCTCCTATGGGGCGAATGCGCGCTTCATTAGCGCCATTCAACATTTGTGATAACAAATTCTTGCCTAGCCGCCAGGTACTTGGAGCGGGCGAGCTAAGCGAGCTTTGTTGTTGGGAGGAGACTAATTAGAGCCGCCCGTTGCCATGCCTGCCAGCCAGCCAGCCGGCCGGCAAGCTAGCTCGCCCGCCCAGCGCCGGGCTCGCAGAGCTAACGCGCAGCTCCGAGCTGCCGACGCAGCGCCAACAACGGCGCCAGCAACAACAACAGGTACTCGGCGCCGCTCGTCTCGAGGGAGGCAAAATCGTGTGCCTTCTGCTGCAATCCAATGATAGAAATAATAAACTCGTTCCGCTTGCGAGGCTCGATGTTTGATCGGGAGAGCTGCTGGAGCAAGAAGCTCGGAGGAGCCAGGCAGCCGCGCTCAAGGTAGGCAGGGCGACGACATCAAGCTAGCGGGCGAGACAGCGGCTCAGGGATCTTTTGTCTTGCTTCCCAAACTATATCCTAGGCCGGGCGCGCGCTTGGCGATCGATCGCCGATTGCTGATTGCGGGCGCAGATAGGCGGCCCTCACTTATAGGCAGCAGCGGCAGTCAACTCGGGCGCTCGGCGAGCTCGCCGGTTGGAACGCGCAGAGAGCGAGCGGGTCCGCCGACCGGCGGCAGTGGCGGCGGCAGTGGCGGCAGTGGCAGCGGCAGCGGCAGAAACGGCGGCGGCGGCGGCAGCTGGGATCAGAGTGAAGGCCAAAAATGGGTTGAAGTTCAAGCGGGACGAGCGGCCCACAGTTTTGGAGTTGGGCCGGATGGGCCGAGCGGGCAGACACACTTGCATACTGACAGTCGGCAGACTTTACCTTGCGAGCGGCAGTGTGATTCTTCAGCAGATGAACGCCCACTTTTGCTCCTTTGCCATTGCTGGCGCCGCCGCTAATAACCATCATGACCGTCGGCGGCTGCCGCCCTTACTGCAAGGGCGGCGGACGGAGGCAGGAAGGAGGCGGCGGGCGCATCAGTGCAGCGACTGGCCGCCGCCAGCTCACTGCATCGGGCTCATCACCTGTTTGGCCGCGCGGCCGGCGCTGCTCCCCGTTCGCGCGGCGCCGGCCGCTCGCGGCGGCCAGCCTTTGTTTGTCTTGCCACACAAGCTCGCCCAAACCCTTTCTCGCTCCCCCAATTAGTTTGCCCGGCGCCAGGCTCGCCGACTTCCTGCCCCTTGCCGGCGCGGCTTCCCTCGCAGCGGTTCACGCCCACTTCCGCTTGCTCGCCGGCCCAATCGTGACCGGGGCGAGCAGAGGCGGCTGGTGGCCGGCAGGGCTCTGGCGGCGCCGCCAATCGATCGGCGCGCTCAACTCGGAGGCCGGCGGCGGCGGATGAGCGCGCGCCAGCTGGAGGCTCGCGAGGCGGAGGCGTGCGCGCGCCGCCCAGCTGCTGTGTGGCCTTGGCGGGCGCCGGCCGAGCAAGGGTTGTGCGTGCGGCTCGCGCGCCAACCAGCGGCCGCCAGACTGGCCAGCGCCGGTCGCCAGGTATTGCACGCTAATTATTGTCATTGCGCCGGCCTCACCTGAGGGCGGTCCTCGGCGCGCCTGTTCGGCCCCGTGAACGAGGGGCGCGTAAATAACATTAGCGCGCGCGCGAGCGTTGCCGTCAAACGAAGGCAACTGAACGCTAAACGTGCGACCTCGTTCATTCTGACAACGGGCCAGCTGAGCCGCCGCCGCCGCCGCGGCGACAAAATCGCTAGGGGCCCCCAGCGCCCGCCTCCTTCGGCCCCGGAACCTGCGCGAGAGGCGGGCGGGCGGGCGCGCGCGCGTGGCCAAGCCGGCGCTAAAATTCAAATCGCCCTCCCGACGTTCAGAGGCGGCCCTGTTATCCGAGCTGCGCCCCAAACTGAACCGACTGCGCGCGCCATCCAGACGATCACTCCTCCTGCGGCGGCCGGATGGATGGATGGATTCAGTGTGACTGGCGCCCCCCCTAGCCGCCAACTTGCGCCACCGAGAGCACGGGAATCAAATGGCGCGAGCCGCCGCCGCCGCCGCTCTGGCAGGGGCCGGCACTCGAGGAGCCTGCAACGCTTACACCCACTTCACCGCGAGTGTCCGCACTGGAGCGGCCGTCACAATGCACTCTGCTCGGCTGGCTGGCTGGCCGACCGGCCCGCTCGTCGGGCGGCTAGCACACCGGGCGCGCTTGAACTCGCTCGCTGGGCCGGCTGGCTGGCTGGCCGCGAGCCGCGGGCCCACAGCCAGAGCGAGAGACACGGAAGACAGATTCACGGATTTGCGCTTCCATTCCCTCTGGCGCTCGAGCCTGGTTGCCCTCCGCTCGCCGCTCCGCCCCCTTTTGAGGGAGGCAGGCTCGCTGAGAATCATCATGCTGCAAGCGGGCCAGCTCGCCGGCCCGTCGGCCGGCCAGCCAGCCAGTCGGCCAGCCAGCCAGTACTTGGACCTGGATACGAGCGAGTCGCTTGGTCGGCGGCATCGTAGTCGTCGTCGCCGCCGCCGCCGCCGCCGCCGCCGCCGGTTACGCCTCCTTTGCGCGGCGTCAGCCGGGGGACCCGCTGGCGTGGAGCCGGGCTCGAAGCGGCGCATGGGGCCGCCAGCATCGAGCGCTGGCCCGAGCCGGCCCAGTTGCGCCCTCGCTGGCCCGTCGTCGCTGCCTCTTTGGTCTGCCCTGCGCCCTGGCCCCGTCCGCGGGCTCCAATGCGCGCACACTGCGCACAGTGCGCGCGCTCCACTCCGCAAGCCGAGAGCGCTCGCCCATCTCGATTAGTGTATCATTGGCGAATTAGACCGATTCACGCGATCGACCCGCCGCCACCGGACGACACTGGCCCCTTTGGAGCGCCCTCAGCTCGCGGCGCAGGCCTACAATCAGTCTGCTTAATTGCGCGCCCCAAAATCTGGTCGTGCGCGCGCACACGCACTCGAGCTGGACGATGGTGGCGGCCAAACGAGCTAAGGCTCAACTCGGAGCGACTGGCCGCTTCATTAGCAGCCAGCCGACTCCTTGCGCAACGCTCGCCCAAAAAGCAAGCAGCGGCCGCGTTGATCCGCTCGCAGCCAAAGTTGAGCCGCCGAATTGAGCCCGAAATCGAGCCTATAACATTGGCCAGCGGACAATTGTAATAAATTTCGCGTTTCGCGCGCGCGCGCTCTCTGTCATCGGGCGAAAACGCGAGCCTGCGCGCATCGGCCTTTCCCCTTTCGTCTGCGCGCTCGCCTATCGAGTGGCCCCGGAGTCGACACTGTGTGTGTGCGCGCGCGCGTGTGCGTGTGCAAGTGTGCGCGTTGGAGCGAATTGTTGAAAATGAATCCAGATCATCAACACAACGTGAGTTTCTTCCTCTCCTGAAACTCGGCCCCCGCGTCTCCACTCGAAGGGGGCGGCAACAAGGCTTCCACTCGAGCTATTTTACGTAACCAAGGCCATGAATTTGGTTTGGCCCAATCCAAGCCCCACTCGCACATTACATGTATACCAAATCGCAATAGAGAGCTGCATACTTCCAGTGGTGAACCATTTTCAAATACAAACTCCACAGATCCTCCCCAAATCTCTCCATCTTTTCCTTCGCGCTCAACCTCCCTGCAATGGTTGCATCACCGCCAACTTGGCGCTATAATGGACCTGTGGCCGCCGCCGCCGCCGCCGCCGCCCCCTTTTCCAGCTCCCAAATCCTAGCCGAGATCGCTCAAGAACGCTATCGCATTTCATGAGCCTGAACAAAAATTGTGAACCTCCAAGCTGCCTCGAGGTGGCTCGAGGTGAACGCGAAACAGATGGGCGCTCGCCATCTTGGAGTCTCGTCTCTGCGCCGCCGCCTCTATCACTCCGTCCGTCCGCCAGCCAGCCAGCCAGCCAGCCAGCCAGCCGTCTGTCTACCTGCAACCGGCGAGCCTTACTGTTGATGGCTCGCGCGTCGCCCACTTGAGCCCGCTTGTGTAATTGATCGGCAAATTGAATTCAACCCAAAACCATGGCCACCATTGGGCAACTCGCGTCCCCGAGTTTTCAGCGCGAGACTTGAATCGTTGAACTCAACTGAAACATGGTAGGCAACCAACGAGGCTGCTGTGACTCACAAACAGTCGTCGCAAACGCTGACTGGACGTGATGAGGCCGAATCGGAAACTGGGAGCTCTGGCGGGGAAAGCCACTGCAGCCGGCCGCTTAGGATAATAATTTGCCGCGAGTGTTTTGGTGTGAAAACATCATCATTTCCATCATCAGGTGGTTGGCCTTAGCCGGTTGCAATATCATGGCCGCCTGTCAGTTCATAGCCGCGAGCTAGTGGAGAAGGAGGCGACCGTCAGAGGGGCGAGACGGGCGGGCAGGTAGGAAAAAGTTTTGAGTTTGCGAGAGTTCCTCAAAGCTTGGCTTGCGCCTTCATTTGTCTGCCAGATTTGCCTCTCACCTCTCCATTTGCAAGGTGTGTCCGTCTCATTTAAATTCAATCCCGATCCACAAACCCACTGGGAGGCAGAGCGCCAGGCTCAACAGGCGCAAAGGCATCACACACACACACACACACAGACCGAGCCAATCGGCAACCTTTAGTGGTGGCCAAAACCGCAGCCACGGCCCAAGGGCCATAGACTTTGCTGTCTTGGTACTGGACCAGAACTCGAAGTGGAAGAGGCGGCAAGCGAGCGGACATTTTGTGGTTTACTCTTGGGATGACGAGAGGAGCACAGTGGCTGCGGGTTTGTATTTATTCGACCAATTTTAGAAGCTAGCCTACACTGTCGGCCGCCTTTGCAGCCTCTACCTTCAACTCTTCCACGGCAGCCGATTCAATAGCATCCAGAGCCCATTGATAGAGCCAGTTCCCTAGGAAAGGCCTGCGAAAAGTTTAAAAGTTCAAGCGTTTGGCCAGCAGGAATGCCATTGTTTGTGTCCAAACAAGTCGACAGCTTGACTGCATCGCTCGATTCGAGCCGCTTTGCATTGGATGTCCAAGCGAGGCTGCAACGTTTCCATTTGAGCCAGGTGAACTGGTTCGAGCTAGAGGCGGTTCCAAAGGGGGGGGGGATGGAGGCGAGTTTGCGCAAGCCTCAGGATTTGAATCTATTTCTGCCCTCAAGCTCATATGTCTGAGCGCGAAAATTTGACTAGTTTCGGTTGACTAAACAAGAACAAGAACAAGAAGCCAACTAGATGGATCCCATTGTGCTGGCGCATCTTCCTCGCCCACCTCTCCTGGCTCCCCTCGGCCTTTCTCTCGATCGCGCAACATCTTCAGCGCGGCGGCGGCGGCGGCGGCGGCGGCGGCGGCGGCCCATGAGAGCAGCCATGAGAGTGGGATTGGGCCGAGGCAGTGGCGGCCCAATAGGAAGACAGTGCGAGTTGCTGGTGGCGGCCGCTTTTAGCCTTGGTTAACAAATTTGACGATAACACTCGCAACATTGGAGTCTGGCCGCGCAAAGCGAGACCATGCAAGTCGGCGTGATCTCGGCCGCGGCCTGTTGGCCCCTCCGCCTGTCCATGGGGGCGGGGCGGCCGAGCGGAGAGGAGAGCGTTGGCCAGGTGAGCGGGCGGCGGGGCAAAGGCTCTTGGCGCGCATATTCTGCTTCACGATTCGAGTGAATGCCTCCGACGGCTTGCATAATATTCAGAGCCTCCCATCGGCCGGGTGTGTGTGTGTGTGTGCGTGCGTGTGTGTGACTTATTGGGTTGCCCTGTCGCCGTTGCTAGCTCAAGAGATGGACTCGGGTTGAGGAGCTGGCCAGGTAGGAGAGTTCCAAGGGGAAGGCACTCGAGCGACACACAGGCCGACTTCGTGCCGTTTAAAAACCCTCGGCGGGCTCAATTGTCAATCAAGCATAGTGTGCGCGTCCGAGATCGGCCCTTGCCAGTGTCGTTGCCGTCAGCCAGTCTGCCCGTCGGCCTGGCGGCCTTTGTTGCGAAACTAGCGCGCAATCGGGCCGCCTAAAATACGAAGCCCACTTGGCCACTGCAACGGTCGGTCGTGTTCATGTTTCAACACTAGCCACTGCCTCCTGGCATCAATCATTTTGCAAATGTTATCGAGTAAGGCACACACTAGCTGGCTCAAATACACCTATCTCAATACAACCTCTCGCCCGCTCTCTTGCCAGTCGCCGGCCAGTCAAGTGGCCGGCCAATCAGGTGAATGGAAGACGAAATAAAATCAAAACTCGAGAGCAAAGCCAAGGAAGTGGCTTGAATTCCCCCCCCCGCCCCACTCCGACTTTCCCAAAAATCAACGCCACCCGGCTGCCTAGTCTGCTCTCCTATGCTCTGCCCTGCGCTCGGCCTTTGATGAATGGGCTTTCGATTCTGATGCAGGAATATCGGATATCACGTTTTTGGTGGCTGTCTGGCCACCACCAGTCAACTGGTTTGCCCACTACAAAGGGGACTGCGCTCGAGATTCAGAGCACCAAGTCTGTGGCCGCCGCTGGTTGGTCAAGCTGGCGCAACTTTAACTTTTGACGTTCGTGGCCAGAGGCTTGCGTTTGCTGTGCCAAGTTTAGGCCCCAGCTGTGCGAGTTTGTTGAAAGCCTACAAGCGATTCAAAATTTGCGCGATATCCGATTTCTCGCGCACGGAGCTGCGCAATAAGGAACGAGTGAAATAGGAGTACTTTGGAGCGCAAAGAGAGCGCCCAGTTTGCCCCATAGAGGATCGCATCGATCAGCGCGCAAAGTTCCTCCCCCTCTAAGGCTACAACAGCCATACGCACGCACTGGTGGCGCAAATCGCTTTTGCTGTCAAAACATAAACCGATCATCAGCTGATCGTGGGTCTGAGCCGGCAAGCCTGCCTGCCTGCCTGCTAGCAAGGTAACCGGGCCTGGCGCTTGGTCGGTGGACGACCCAGGCCAGAGATTGATGACAATCAGAGGAGTCCAAGTTGGCGACCAAGGGAGACCCTCCAACTCTCTCTCTCTCTGAGTCAAGTTTCACAGCAACACCAGCGCCCGACTGGTAGAGGCAAGCTGGCGGCTCGTGGGCATGCATGAATTGGCTGGGATAAACCTCGTTATGGTCAGTATGGAAATCATATTGTCGGCAAAGCTGAGCGACGGCTCAATTTCTGGTCCCATGGAGGAGGTTAGCCTGCAAGCTTTTGCCAACAATGGGAGAGCGCGAGGAGTAGACTGAGCAACTAGTCAAGCGTTATATAAGCCTCAGTGTCAGAGTCCACCTGTCTGACAGCGCTTGGCACAAGAAAAATTTACAGCCCCGATGAGAGAGTTTACTGCGCCAGTCTAGGCTTCAAATTTGAACCGAAGCGAGTGAGTTAGCCAGTCAGTCAGCCAGCAAGTTCAGGTCCAAGATTTTTGACAAGTTGAGTGCTTTGAAGCGGCTAAAAAGTGTCGCTCCCTTAGCCACTCTAGGCTTCCCATAACGGCACAGCATTTGCAGGGCTCCATCGCTGATTCTCGCACTGAATCGTTTCTCAGTGTCCGTTGAGACGACACCAATACTTTGGAAAAATTTACCCGCCAGCGGCAAAGTTGTGTCTCCTCTTGGCATGGAAATGAGACTGGCCAATTGTATTGGCCCCTACCCTCTGGTAGGTCTGTTTCGCGGACCACTGAGCTGGTTGCTGTGAGAGTTGGGCCAACTGAATTCAGGTTAACGCAATCGAATGGAGGCGAAGCAAAATAAACACCTCGCTTCGGCCATATAGATTGATAGACTAATTAGGCTAAGATCGATTATGTTCTGCAGGTCGGAGGGCCAGTTTAATTGGGCCTAAGATTTGAGAATTTTAGCACATAATGTGGATAGTTTGACGCCTATTGTTGTGGCTTTTCATTGTTTCCATCGAGTCGTCCAGCGAGAGGGCCGCTCGCCTATCGGGGCGGCCCAATTTAGCGGCCACCTTTGTAAGCGGCCGCTCTCGTGTGGGCCAACCTTGTGCAGCTCCGCCGGCTTCACTCCTCGAACTATCCTCGTCAAATCCACCAACTCTTGTGGTTGGACTCCGCGAAGTGGCCTCGAAATGGTGGGTTTGTTTTGACTTGACATGGCTTCCACCAATTGAAAGTAGATGTGGATTGATTGTGTCAATCAAGTGGTTTCCTTTGTTGCGCTCGCCTGCCCAAAAGTGGGGACTAAAATCGTACACTAGCGCCACCACTGAAACCAGAAGGCAGCTGAGTCGCGTCCTCCCTAAGAGAGAGAGAGAGAGAGCCAGGAGTCGGCTAGAGGCTTTTAGAGGCAGAGTGGAGGAATTGTTGCGACTTCCAGGCGCCGGGGAGGCTTCACGATAGAAGGTCGTGAATACAAATTGTTTGCTTGTGTGACAGTTGACATTGAATCAAAAGTTGAAAAATCATAACACTTTTATGGAGTTTGAAGCAAATGGATGTTGTCTGGAAGGGAGAGAGTGGAGAGGAGTGTAGCTGGCGCATCTTTTGTTGGCCTCTCGGCGCTAAAAGTTCGTTTAGCTGCGCAACAAAGCACGATTTGAGTTTAGGCCGGGGGACAGGTGGAGCAGTTTTGTGGTGGTTGCTGCAGTGGGACTAGTTTTACAGCGAGCGCAGGCTGAGACAAGAGGGCGAGACAGAGATTAGCAAATTTTCACCTGTTGGCTCGCCCCTCGGCCAGCCAGAGCGTCGCTGATGACGAGCGCCAACAGGCTGGCAACAGGCAACGGTTGCCGGCCGGCCGGCTGGTAAGAGCGCCAGGTAAGAGCGCCGCAACCTTGCCGCCGCCAGCTCGCTTGTTCGGGCGCATTTGAAATGCTTGAAAGTGGCGCTTAACTTCATTAGGGCTGAACTTGAAGATTTTCCGGCGCAAAGGGCGAAGGAGCGAAAATGGAGGCACTCAGGGAGGTTGAACAGAGGCAGCCGTTTTGCTGGAGGAGAGGAGAGCAAAGAACAAGCTTTTTGGACAGAGATAGAAACAGTTTGTTGCTGCTACTCTTCAGGGCGACAGCTGAGCTTCAGGCGTGAGCAAGCTCGCAGGTAGAAGGAACTGGCTGGCAACCATGAAGCCCATTGTTCGCGTCTCCAGTTTGCAGCTCCTGTGGCACCCAAAAGTTTGTTTGTGTTGTTTCAGATTGGCGGCCGGCTGCGAGTTGCATCGGCCAGGAGGCCAGACTAGTTGGTTGAACGAGCCCAAGAGAGAGAGAGAGAGCACTTGGCTCCGCTTTCTCGCCTTGCTCCGGCCCGAGAGCGCCGCAAACGGGCGGGCGGCGGCGGCAAGGGCGGACGCGAGCAGCCCATGCGACTAAAACAAACGCTCACGTACCTGGCTCAATCTCAAGTGCTCCCACAGCTAAACCAGCCAGCCTCCTACTCAAACTCAAACTAAAACTCACCAAAATAAAACTCAAACTTGAGCGACTTTTAAAGCGCGCAACAAAACAAACTAGCTTCCACTTGTCGATGTTCATTCATTAGTTATGAATGAATGAACAGATTCCATCCCCGTTTGGCCATTGTTTTGGAGCTCTTAGGCTGAGCGCCTCGAGCAGGCAAGCAAAGGTCAGCGGTGGGCTTTGAGCGAGTGTTTGCAGCTCGAGCTTGAGTTGAATGGAGTGGAGAGCTAAGAGTTTTGCCTCCACAGGGACAGTTCCTTTCTCGCAAGCTGGCCACCTGGAGGAGTCCGTAAGCGGGCTTCCGGCAATTCAAAGCCAGTGTGTGGCTCTTCGCGCGCCGATCAATCAGCGCGCAAGCGTTTGGAAATGGAGAGCGCGCTTATGGTGGCTTGGAATCCATTACCTCTCATGAGCATCACGACTTTGCTTTCGAGCGAGCAAAGGCAAAACACCCGCTGGGCCACTTGGCTGTCGTCGCTGCGTCAAAGTTGCGGCGCCCACTAATGAACTCGCCGGCCCTTTGAAAGCGGCGAATCAGGTGCGAACAAATGCGAGCTCACCTGCTGCTGGCCCCCCGGCTGTCAATTAGGCGCGCAGCTTGATGCTGCTGCTGCTGCTAGTCTAAACTATAAGCGCTCGTTGAGATTCTCCTGTAGCGCAAGGAGCGGAGTTTGCATTGAGGCGCCGGCTCCAGTTGCAGACCCTCGCAGCAAAACAAACACCTCCGTCCGCCCTCAAAACTCTCGCCGCCGTCGCAAACTTAGCGCGCAAACTGCGCCCAAGCGGGCGGCTGGGCGCTGCGTGTGGGCGTGGCCGGCTGCCCGCGCGCCTCCCTCTATGGGAATCGAATGGAGAAACAATGGGCTCTAATGAGGATCGAATTGGCGTGAGAGAGGAGGAGGGTTGCCGTCGATGGGACACTTTTGAGGTTGCGCAAGGGCTGCACTGTGGCCGCATATTGGCTCAGGCGGCGGCGGCGGCGGCGGCGGCGACCAGGTTAAGTGTGTGAAAAGTGCTTCAAGCCTGGCTCGACTCAGGCCGCTTTGCTCGCCCACAGGGAGCAAAGCTAAGATAGAATGGGCGCAAGGATAACTTTGGTTGGCCCGAGAGCATCTCAAGCCGATCGGCGTGGCCAGCGCCGATTGGAGGATTTGAGGTTCTCACGCGCCGCCGGCCGCAGGAGCGGCGGGATCCTGCAGGAAGGGGCGAGTGTCGCCTGACACTTGGGCGCGCGCGCGCGCCCTCTCTCCGCTGGCCGAGGTCAATTTGTCATCCATTGCGCATTGGCATGAGCTGGCCGGCTAACAAGTGGGGCCGGCGAGCGAGAGTGTCGTGTGCATGTGTGTGTGTGCTGCTGCCCGTTTTGCTCGGCTCGAGCGCGCGCATTTTGAATCGGGGCCGGCGAGAGCGGCGCTCATTAGCCGGATCACGCAACACTTGGAGGAGGCCTCCAGAAGGACTTCGGCCGCGGCCGGTTGCGTGCGAGAGCGAGCCGCCGGCGCCCCAGCTCGCCCGCTCGCTTTGGGCCGGCCAGTGTCAATGGAGTCGGCTTGCAAGATCGCCGATCGGTTACCCAAACAAACGCGGCCAAACTCAGAGTGGCGCCTCGCTCGCCCTAAAGCAAGCGGCCGCCACTCTTGGCGAAAAACAAACTTTTCCCATAGGCAAACAATGATTACGCCAATGATCGATTCTCAACTCGCAGAGCTCGAACAGGTTGATTGATTGAAGCGAGGAGTTTGCCTTCCCTCGAGTGACGGGCCAACACGAAGGGCAGACATTGGACACTGGCGCCGCGCTTAGGTGGTTGGCGCCAGCAATGGCGGCGGCGGCGGCGGCGGCGGCGAATCTTCACTTGTCGACTTTTTGGCGCCACTTTTCTCTCAAGCTCTGGGGTCCTTTGTGTTCGTGGCCGGCTGGCTGTCATTGTGCTCCTGCGAGCGAGCCGGCCGGCCAGCCAGCCAGCCAGCCAGCCAGCCAGC
>Ga0209372_1000008_pt1 | contig 138188 bp, 80 predicted proteins | sample AgamicAtPe_FD_187170 | JGI IMG/M metagenome (GOLD analysis project Ga0209372, IMG submission 187170) | Agave microbial communities from Guanajuato, Mexico - At.P.e (SPAdes) (version 2) | ecosystem: Host-associated > Plants > Phyllosphere > Phylloplane/Leaf | place: Guanajuato, Mexico... | reverse complement strand
GCGAGAAAGTGTCAGAGATCGAGCTCAAGCCCCGGTTGTGCCAACCCAAACTAGTACAAAGTCTTCAACCATTTTCCATCAGAAGCGATGGCACTGCCAACCGCGTAGGCAACGTGTTGGTGGGCGTACGCTTGGTGGCATGTACGATTGAGTATCATACGGTCCGATGACCGATCGTAACGGCCTTTTAGAATCGGTCGTTACAGAGGCCCAACGAAGGGTGGCTGTAACGGCTAGTCCGCGACCGCCGTTCCCTATTCTTCACAGAATCTGTCTCTCACGAAATCGAAGAAAAGGATCATGCTGATGTGAGCCCAGAGAGCAAAGACACCCATAGCATCAAGATCCATAGCCGCAGGTGGGTGGCGGTTGCATTTAGGTGGGTGGGTAGGCGATATGTCGCCGGAGGCGACCTAGGATCTTTATATCACCACAGGTCTTCGGTCCATTCCACTCGCGCTCTGGATAGCACTGGCGGGTTTTGACCAGCCCACCTCTGTGGTCAGCCTGGTGGGTGTAGGCTGGCATTGAGGGTAAATTCTTTTATTTTGTTACCGAGTTTCTATGTTGAGAATCCCCGAAAACCCGAAATTCTCCTACTTTGTTAAATCTCATTTATTCCTCTGATGTCCGAGCTCCGGTCGGAACCTCCACGTTCACACAATCATTTGTAAGAGGAAAGTCCGTGGCCGCTACCGCCGGTCTCCTGCTCTATCCCAGGCAGCATACCGCAAATCCTACATTGCACGCCGCTCGCATAGCTCGACATTAAGCCGAATCAGAGGATCTGGATACCTGAGATCGCATCTCAGCTCTGATTTCAATCCGACTAGGGATCGCAATCTATTTGGCGGCCAGAGTTGGAAAGCTGATAGTTTTCAAAGCACAGCTCGCAGTTTTCCGGCTAGAATTTAAACCCCGGAGGGTCGTACGATCTATTTGTACGGGACCGATAGCAACCCCATACACGGAAGACCCTGACCGTATTTAACGTCACGGTGGCCAGTCCGCCCGCCCTAATGCGCCGACCTCAGGATCAAAGCGCGCTCCACTTGCCTCCAAACTCTTCGCCCCCATACTTCCCATCCTCCTCGCTCGGCCAGCCAGCCGCTTGCAGTGTTTTTAAAATCGGGTGCCCATCCTTGTTTCCATTTCATTGGCCCCCCCCGCCTCATTGAGTGTCCGGCCAATTTATTTCGGCCCATGGCGGCCAAGTTTGGCGCCCGCGCGATGAAGTCGTAAATATTCTAATCGCGCGCCCACTTGGACTGAACTCTCCTCGCCTTGCTCAACCTTAGAGAGGGAAAGGAAGAGACTGATGCTCTCTAGCAGCGGCCAGGCTGCGCTTGAGGCCGGCACCAAAAAATGAACCGACTGGCTGCTCCAGGGAGAGGAACTTCCTGTTCCGCTCGCACGCCGCCTGAAAGAGCGGGAGGAGAATTATCATCATCGTAAAGTCAATCTGTGCGAGTCAGCAATGTTGCCCCCTCAAGGCGAGGCGAGGCGAGGCGGGGCCACACAAACTGGCGGTTTTCAGCCGCCGGATTTCGGGCTCCAGGGAGCCGCAGTGGCGGCGGCGGCGTGGCAAGTGGCAGCGGCGACTGTCATTCTGGCGAGCAATTGGAGCGCGACGTCTGCGCGCGCCCAACTCGCTTGGCCCCAAACATAATCGATCGGCGGCCCCAAAAGTGGCGGCCGCCAGCCAAGTGGAGGCGCCCCTCAAGCGCAGGAAGTCGACAGGCTCGCCAAGTTGAGTTATGAATAACCGAGCTTCCGGTCTCCTCCTGCCGGGCCAACTTGCGCTCGGGGCGCCAGGAAGTGGCGCTGTCTTGATAAGGATCTTTTTGTGCGCATACAAATAGATTGAGTCATTAGTCAAGGGAGCCGGCGAACGGGCTGAGGTTGAATAATTTTGGCTCAGCCATCGCTTGCATCTCTCACAAGAGCGGCCAGATAAGCGAGCAAAGCCTCTAGGACAAACGCCCAGCCTACCTGCAGAGTTTGAGTGGCCGGAGAGGGTGAGGCGGTGAGGCGGCCACACTGGCGCGAGATCAACTCGGCCGCCTGCTAGCCCCAAAACGCTAATACCAACCATCCGCCTCCAAGCAGAGAGCATTAATTGCTGATGCTTTGACGCAAATTTGCGCCCGCCGAAACACATTGGCTCCTCTTGGGTTCCAAATGGGAGCAAAATCAGCCAATAATCAATATAACACGCGCGGAGGCCAAATGGGGGGGGGCCCTCTGATAGTCGCCCTTGTTTTGTTGTTTGCAACCTAACACAGCTTACGTTGGCCAACGAGCCTCTTCAGGGGCTTTGCTCGGTTAGCTTGCAACAAATTGACCATTCGAGATGTTGGACCAACCAAAAGAGAGGAGGCAAAGCAAACAAAGGAGCAAGAGGGCGGCCGCTCCAATTTATCGCAAAGAGTAAGAGGGCGAGCGAGATCGTTTGAGGAGGACGAACGTATTATTTCAATTGCAACATTGGAGGGTCAGTGTGGCCAGCTGACTGCTGTTCAAGTCATTAGTGCTTGTTCTTTGAGATTGCGGCCGCCAAGCTAGCTAGCTAGCCAGCAGGCAAACGCTGATGCTGATTCGGGCCCAAAGTTGGCCGCCCACTCGAGCTGCCTGCTGGCGCTCGAAGGGGCTCGCATTGGAGAAGATTTATTGCTTAGTGTCGATGCCAAATGTTGTCTCGCTTCATCTAGCTCGCCAATATTTGTCCAACTTGAAGCAAGCACGAGAGGCCACTGCCGGCCTAAAACAGCCACCCAGCGCCACTTCCATTTTGGGCGAGCCGAGCAACCGGAAGCCTGGGGATCACTCCGGCAGCCAGAGGGTTGAAGTTGAACGGTTGTGCGGATAGGCGAGTTTTAGGCCCGCAGATCTGGTGGCCGCTTGATTATTGGATTACAGACTTTGGAATTTCAAACTCTAGCAAGTTCCAATTACGAGAATCCTACAAACTCGACACATCCGCTCCAAAGCTTTGCCCTCTTCACTACCTTCCATCCGCCCCAAGCTCCATTGGCCGGCCGGCTGACTCCACTGTCACCAATCAAACTTGCGCCCCATAAACTGGGTCAACTCTCCAGACGATCTGGCCAATTTCAATCGGCGAGCGAAACCAACTCGAGCCGACAGATCTCTAACTCTGCTGCTGTCGCGCCAAAGATCTAACCCAAGTTCCTTCTGCTCTCAACTCGCCGGTCAATCAAAACTGTGCCCAGGAAACGAGAGGCCACTTGAAGAAATGGACCAAAGCCTAGACTTGGGACGAATCAGTGGCCGGCGCTGGTCAAGTGCACCGCTCGTGGTGTTAATTTTATGGCTCGTCACCAATCATTTCCTTTGTTGTACTTGCCAGCAATCCGCCAAATCCATTGCAAGCTCATCCACGAGATCAACCGGGCAAAATCTTGCATACACTCAACAGACTGGTTGCGATCTTTTGCTTGCGTCAAATGATAAACTCGCTCAGTATTGTCAGTGCAAGGATTTTGAGCTCGAGGATGGAAATCGTAGCTCTACTCTTGGCGAACCTCCAAATGGCCAACTCTTGGGTCAACAGTGGCAAGTGAATCAGCTCAGCTGTGAGCCTGAAAATTTCGGCCAAATTTTGGACGATTTGGGCCAAATTAATGCCAAGAATCCAACCACCAGTATCCAGATAACCTACCTGAATGTTCATGCAAACATCGCGCCAAATCCGTCCAAGAATCGTCCGCCAGTCGGTGGTGGAACTAGTCAGCGGCAAGTAAAGCGGCTGCACATCGATCACATATCCTTGCAAATTTATAACTCTCACTTGGTCGATGGTCAGCCAGTTGAGAGTCGTATGGTTGAGGAACAAATGGTTGACTTGAGCAGGCTGATAAACGAGACTCATTTACAATTTTTATCAATATTTCTTGAGCACAAGATCAATGAGAGCCCGACTTTGGAGAAGTTCTCAAGTTTCGCACCGAAAAGAGGAGATAGCGTCGGCGAGATAAACTTCCGCCGGATGTTAGATAAGTTCACCAACTTGAATCGGTTCGAGTTGAGCCTGTATAAAAGTGCAGCGTTCGTCTTTGGACCACCAACTTTAAGCCTGAAGACCAAACTAAAATGGTTGAGCTTGAATGGTCGGCTGAAGTTCGATTTGTACGAGGGATCCTCCATGGGACAGCCAGGTAGCAGCCTCGAGTACCTGAGCTTGGAATCATGCGAGCTCGAGAGTTTCCCCCTCTACTCTCTCTTTCTCGTCCCGTTTGAAATGAATTCAACCAAAACAAGCGCTCAGTATTATGGTTTAGCCAATTTGACGACACTGAACTTGGCCAACAACAAGTTGGCCTCTTTTCAGAGGCATCTATTCGCCCAGTTTCCGCATGAAACTCATCTCAGCATTGGGACCGTTTGCTCAAATCCGGCTGAGCTTGGCCCAAACCCGAAAGTGTTCCTTCTACCTGCCTTGGCCCAGCTTGACCTCAGCCACAACAAGCTCACCGATCTAACCCTCGAGATAGCCCAACTATTGCTCTGTACGATGCCAAATCTGAGCCAACTCTACCTCCAACACAACAGACTAGTCCATCTCAACTTGAACTCACTGCTCGTTTTCCCCTCGCCAGTTCCACAATCTGTCCTTGAGGACTCTGAAAGAGAACTGAGGCCAAAAACTAAAGCTGATAGCGTGTATTCTCGGCTCGAATTTATAGACTTGAGTCACAACAGTTTGGTCAAATTAACTGTCTTCCAGCTTGAGCCTGCTACATTCAAATCTCACAGAGTCAAGTCGATCAATCTAGGTTTCAATAGTCTGACGAGACCTGTGGACATGATAGACTCAAGACTTGTGAATAGACTAATTTTTAAAGAATCTTTCGAACTCGATGGGCAGGAAAGTTTTGACAAACTGCAAAATCTGGATACTAAATACCTGAACTTGTACCATATAGATTCGTCGTTCGTGATTTCCTTCGGCAACGAATCGGCCTTGACACTATGTGATTATTTATCGCCACCTGCCAGCTCAAGCAGCCAACCCGAACTGTTAAACGAAGTGATCTTAACAAACAATCAGCTCGGGTGGATATCAAGCAGCGATTTTAGGAGCAATCAGTGCGAATCCCTGCAAATTCTAAACCTGTCCAAAAACCGCATTAGCTTCATCGATCTAGAAGCCTTCTGGTCACTATCCAGCATTGAGCATCTCGATCTAGCCAGTAATATGCTGACCATCTTAGATGCAGCCGTATTCTCGAAAAACTCCAAGCTTCGGATACTCAGTCTATCTGGAAACAAGCTCGCCGCTCTACCTAGAGATATATTTATTAATCTATCCGAGTTGGAACAGTTGATGCTGGATCACAACTTGCTTAAGAGTATCTCAAGTGATATATTTGCTCATAACATCAGGTTGAATGTGCTAGATCTGTCCGACAACCTTCTGGACAACATTGCGGATTCATCGCTAGCTAATCTCAAGCAGCTCCGAATACTCAATTTGGGAGCAAATCAACTGAGAAAGTTCAGTCATCATCATTTCAAACTGTTAAATCTCTTAGATTTTACCTGGAAAGAAAAGATCACATTTCAGAAACCTAAAACTTCATACGAGACGACAAAAAGACCCAAGAATGCTAAAAAAATGGCCAAATCCACAAATCGACTCCAAAAACGACAAATTATAGAGGATAATTCTGCATTAGTTTTGAGTTCTAATCGTCTCGAGTCGATAGAGATTGAAGATTGTGCTCATTTTGGTAACAACGTTCAATTCCTTTGGCTCAACCAAAATCGGCTGATCGAACTCAACGTTCGCCATCTAAAATGTATGAGATCAGTGAGATATTTATATCTGAGCTCCAATAGGATCAAGAACCTAGATCAAGGCGCGCTCAGCTCCATGAATCAGCTAGAGTATATTGATTTATCGAGGAACCAATTGACCCACTTGAAGCCAGGATCGTTAGCCCATTCATATGTTTTGAACCACGTTTATTTGGATAAGAATTTGTTTGGCACGTTAAAATTGACAGAAGTGTTCATGTCTAACAAAACCGGCAGTAATATTGATCCCACACCTATTGAGACTTTGAGTCTTGCCGGTAACCAGAACCTAAAGCTCGACAGTCTCGACCTGTGCACTTTCATTGAGACAGTCGCTCTGCGAAGGGTTGATCTTAGCAATCTAATGCAGATCGAGCATAACGGAAGCACGAGAGGAACTAAGAGAAGTAAGAGAATTCATCTTGGTATGGTTAACCTGAGTCGCACAAAAGATGTCGATGGATCTTTACTGAGTCTTCTATTAGATCCACTAGTTGTGATCGATACGATCGACCTCAGTTATATTGGGCCATCGTGGCGAGAGAAGGTGAGTCCGCTCGTCAACGAGAAGCTGCGAGGTGGTTTATTCGAACTGAAACTTAGCGGAAATCAGTACAATGTTGGACAGGTACTTGCGATGTTTGAAAATTTAAACGATCAACTGCAATTGACTAGTCTGGATTTGGCCTCCAATTGGCTTGATTCTTGGCCGTTCGATGGCAAAATTGTCCAGCGACTGACCAACTTGCGCCGGCTTGATATTAGCGATAACATGTTACGTTATTTTATGAGGGAAAACTCAACGAGTTACGAGTTCAGCCAACTTGAAGTTTTAAATCTAAGCTCGAACGCCATTTTCACTCTAACCGAATATCCTATGACGAGAGTGGACGGTTTGAAGAGGATCATGCCAAGATTGGAACAATTGGATCTCTCTCACAACAGACTAAGTTGGATACCGAAACAGTTCTTGGACGGCCTAGCTCGACTCTCATTTCTGGACGTTAGCCACAATAAGCTGGAAACTCTACCACCTTTGTCACCATACCGAAGGTTAGTTTTGGATTTAAGTTTCAACCCGAAGCTGAACGCGATCGAGGCTCAGAATACAGAGTGGGCAGGTGATATGGGAGAACGATTTGATGGCTTGGTCGTATTCGACGACCACATTGACCGGCTGCCACGGTTTAAATGTATGCCGGTACATGAGTATGTTTGCCTACAAAACGGATGCTCAGGTAGTAGACAAGATGTTGAATTGAGTGAGCCATTCAACTATTTTCAAGGGTCGTCTCAGGTCGATAACCAGGATGAGCTCTCTGATTATGCTGAGCACTGCAAGCTCTTGACAGGGCTGACAGATTCCGTCAAATTAGTTATAGAAGCGAGGGATCTGAAACTCAGCACCTTAAAATGGACCACAACTCGACTCTTGCATTTGAGTTTTCGAAACTCGACTTTGAGACATCTCAATACAAGAAGCGATATTAGTGCCAATATTGTTCAGCTCGATTTAAGTCTCAATAGATTTAGGGATCTTCAGTCAAATATGTGCCTCAACCTGTCTAGCCTACGGAGTCTTGATTTAAGTTACAACCAACTTAAAGAGATTGAGCTCAATAGTCGAGCTTGCAAAGATCTCAACTATTTAGATGTTAGTTCCAATGAGCTGAGTAGCCTCCGGGTTGATCCAAATTCAGCCGGGCAAAGCTCCTTGATTATTCTTATTCTGCGTAACAACATGCTAAACCACCTGAACGATTTAAGATTGATCGAGTTCAAATCTCTGCGTCTCATAGATCTCAGATGGAATCAATTCAAGATTGATCAAATTATTCCTCAGCTGTCGTCACCGCTTCTGACCGTCAAGATGGCCGGAAGTTTGGCCCTATGGCCCGCTAACTCAAAGTTGCACTTAAGAGCTAGCGAGGATTCGCTGTCAATTGACTGGTCACCTTTTGTGGGGGAGAAATCGACGGTCATCTCCCAATTGGGTCAAGAATCCAACTATACAGTGACAACATCAACCACAAACTCACAGTGTATCAAATTCTGCTCATTAAGCTACAGGAATCTGACCAAGTTTTGTTTCAGACCGAAACTGGCGATTCCTGGGGACAGGTGTATCTATATTAGACTTCCAAGTAATGTGCGCCCATGTTTAACCAAATTGCATGAGGACACAGCCTCGACGGATGTTGTAACTATAGATAGTGTTAGGAAAGCACTTGGAATTACTCGAGATCAAGATGCTATTGTGTCGAGGGCCGGTCATGACAAGGGGACAAGTTTTTTCCGATGGCTAGAGAGGAAGTGGTCCGAATATGAGATGTTCAACATAAGCCTGTATCTAGCAAACTTTGGCTACAACCCAGAGGAATTCAGCTGGCTATCGAGTATCGACGATAGGTATTCAACGATAGCAAAATTGGTTTTCGTAGTTGGTTCAGTTTGCGTCGTCACTCTGCTGATCCTCATGTTCACAATGTTGACATGCGTTTCAGGGGACCCAAATCACTTGAGCCCTGAGAGCGAATCAATTACCCTAACAACGAGTGGGTCCGATCAGAGTTACCCTTCCCACTGCAATAGGTCATCCTTAAGTGACGACCTACCACCTGGAACGCAATCAGAAGTGACACTCATGGATTTGTCCAGCCTAAAGATCAAATTCAGCCACGCTAACCAACAGCAATCGGATCCGTATCACAAGGATGAGAACCAGCGACAGCTCGATGTTAGCCAGTTGTGCAATCCGCAACTTTGCTCTACCCCATCATCTTCGCTCGCCCCATCAAGTGTTGAGACAGCAGAAACGATGCATGCAGTCGACTCGATCCATAGCGGCCCTCCAAGTGCGAATCAATGTGCGCCAAATCCAGAACCAACAGAGGGCTCGTTCGACATTTACTCGCATGATCACATCTCTAACCAGCAATACAAGCCTGGGTCCAGCGTTGCACGGATTGTGAAATCAAACTCGGCTCACTTTGAGTCACCAAAAACCTGGATGAACTCGTTGAACCAATATGGTACCCTGAATTCGAGACAAGCTAACAACTGGCCTAGCCTAGGCCTTAAGAATCATCAAAACAGTTACCAAAAGTTTACGCGCAACTGCCAACAAACAAACAACCTCTTCAATGGTGAGTCCAATTACGGACAGGAACTGGGCTCTAGTGGAGAAGAACACGACCCCGTGACTATGTCATTGATATCAATTAATACAGCACTTCCTAGTTTTGGCCACACAATGTTTGGTAGCCAAAATTTGTTAGATCAACGAGATGAGACAAATCCATCTGAAAAGGGGCACTCGTCATTTTGTCGCCTTCACCACCAGATAGAGGGTCAATCTCAGGGCTTCTTACCGTACGTTATACTTGAGCAGGATGAGGATCAGCATAACGACTCGATCCAGGCTCAAGGACACAACAGATGAGGCCTAAAAAGTGCTGAGAAGTTCTTCCTCACGAGAATGTCACAATTTTTTTAGCAGCGATTCAAGTCGTCGGTTATGGTTGACAATAAAGTGTTGAAATGCTGAGCAAATGTGATCAGAGACTGGCATAATGGTTTGGTTTGCATAATAGTGGCTCGTGGAATGTGTATTGCCAACAGGTAATCCCCGACTGGGATTACATGTCGATTTGTGCCAAGAAGTGGACAACCGCAAGATGAAAAGGTCTCGCACTGTAACATGTGGAGCCTGGGCGTGATAATGAACATTATGTCTGTTTATGGCCGGTCGCCGACTGCACAGCCTTGAAAATAAATAAGAATCGATTCCCAGCGGGAAAACACAGCTTTTCTTGCTTCTTCTCTGGCAGCGCGTCTGTCAGCGGATTCCATAGAAGCACGCGCCCTCCCAATATTCAATCGCCAGCGATCTTCTCCTCATTCGCAATCTTCACTTCATCATTATAACCAATCTGTTGAATGACACATTACCTCTTTGATATTAACGTTGCCCAAATTATAAGCCATGTCCACTGTTAAGGTAAAAGTAAAGTGGTTCAATGGAAAGACAACCCTAGATGATGTCGAGCTCAGAAAAACAGAGTCACCCACCACCTTCAAGGCCCAACTATCCACTCTAACTGGCGTTCCAGTTGAGAGACAAAAACTTATGTACAAAGGGACGGTGATCAAGGATGATGAGTGGCCAAACAACTTTGAGGTTAGCGACGGTTGTATATTCATGCTCATGGGATCAAGCGAGAAACTACCCGAGGCGCCGGTGGAAAAGCCCAAGTTTGTCGAGGATATGAACGAAAGCGAGCTGGCGGCTGCCCTAGATCTACCTGCTGGGTTAACAAATCTTGGTAACACGTGTTATATGAGCGCCACTGTACAGTGCTTGAAGACGGTACCTGAGTTGAGAGAAGCATTGAAGAAATTCAATGTTGAGCTATCCTTTGCCGCTGCAATCTCAGCTGAGCCGAATAATCAAAGTATCACAGCTGCCTTGAGGGACTTATATGCTACCATGGATTGCTCTGCAGTGTCAGAGCCATTGATCCTACTAAGAATGTTACACGGCTGCGTCCCAAGATTTGCTCAACGAGGAGAGGGCAACACTTTCCAGCAACAAGACGCGAACGAATGTTGGACAGAGCTCACCCGAATCCTTCAGCAGAATTTGAAACCGTCAGACGAAAATTCCAGATATAGCAATTTCGTCGATCAATACTTTAGCGGTGTCTTCGAGGCCGAAATGAAATGTGATGAATCGCCTGACGAACCAGCGACAAAAACAGAGGAAAACTTCTTGCAACTAAGCTGTTTCATATCACAGGATGTGAGGTACATGCAGGCGGGGCTCATTTCGAGAATGAAGGAAACTATCACAAAGTTCTCTCCCACCTTAGACCGTGATGCCTCCTACACGAAGACCTCCCGAATAAGTAGACTACCCGCATACTTGACCATACAGTTTGTTCGCTTCCACTACAAGGGTAACGTGCAAACAAACGCTAAATTGTTACGCGACGTTAAATTCAGCCTTATTCTGGACGTATACGAACTTTGCACGAACGAGCTTCAGGAAAAGTTAGCGCCCATGAGGTCGAAATACAAACAAGCCGACGATTCATTAGCCGCTCCTGGGACGAAAAACATAAGTCCGCCGATAGGGGAATCAGCCGACGAGGGGACGGAGACCGCGCAGCCTGGTGTCGTTACGACAAGCGGCGAGCCCAATCCACCTGTCGGGAGTCAGGAGGAAGTCTCGACGAGGCGGACAAAGTTTCTAGCTAATGACATCGAAGAGCTAAAAAGGTACACATTCGCGGATGATCCCGGCTCGAATAACAGTGGCTTTTACGAACTAAAAGCAGTGTTGACCCATAAGGGCCGATCGAGCGCGAGTGGTCACTATGTTGCATGGATAAGGAGAGAGGAGCAGTGGTTCAAATGCGACGACGATATAGTCGAGCCGGTAGATAGCGAAGAAATACTGAAATTGTCTGGTGGTGGAGATTGGCACTGTGCGTACGTTCTTCTGTATGGCCCACGATTTTTAGATTTAAATGAAACATAAATCCAATAAAAGAGTATAACTCATACTAATTGCTATCAGTATGGTCAATTTGGTTTGGTTTGGTTTGGTTTGGTTTCGAGCGACGAACCAATAAAATATTGGTTGGTTTGGTTGGTTTGGTTTGGTTTGGTTTGATTTGATTTGATTAGTCCGGGTAAATTTAATACTCTTCATCCATGTGTTAACTTCGGTACTGGACCGAATAAAATTCGGAGAAATAAAATCTCCGACCACCAGGCAAGACTAATCGAGAAGTTCCCGACAAATGTTGCGCCAGTTAGTTCTCGAACTGAACACCAGAGGCAGCACCATGCAACCAAGAAAGCTGGATTTACAAGTGGACCTTGTGGCAGCATTGGATCGGTTAGGTTTGCCAGTGGTTTGTGCCCGTCTCTTTGCACTGAAATCATTGGCTGCACTCTTGCGAGACCTTGGGAATTTTTCCCCTTCGTTCGCTTCCCCGCCCCCTGCCCGATTGCAGCTTTTCTACGCTTGCCCCGGCTTGCAACGCCTCCTTCCCAATTCTATCCGGGCCAGCTTGCCGCCGTTCGAAACACATTGAGATACCAGAACGCCCATCAGGTATTTTACACCCGAAAATATGCGGTACGGTGTCACGCACGCGCAGTTGATACTTATTTCAACTCAGTGAGCCCGAGCTGGTGGTGGTGGGGCCCGCGCGGAAGTGGGGTAGAATGACCTGAACCTAACTCCTGGTGGCTATATAAAAGACGTTGTTTCAGCACTCAGCCATCACAATTAATGATTGACATGGATCCCACCCGACTTTCTTCAGGACCACGTAGCCTTAGGACAGCTTCGAATAATCAACAGGTAGATAGAACCACACGAATCTCTCCAAGCACCAGAACTAAAATGGGCTCAAGAACTAGATCGAACGCCAAGAGGAGGTGCGCCAGCAAACAGCAACAAACTCTTGTTGTTGATATTGATGAAGACACTGCCAGTGATAGCACTCAGGTATTGAGTGACGAGCCAGAAAACTTTGAAGTGGAGAAGGTTGTGGGCAAACAAATCGATGCTGATGGCAACATTTTCTACCTCCTCAAATGGAAGTCGTGGAATGGCGAACCAACTTGGGAGCCTCAGGAAAACTGTGGCTGCATCAAGCTCATTGCCGACTTTGAAGAAATGGTCGCAAAACGGCAAGGGAAGGCCAAGACCAAAGGCGACTCTCCAGCTAACAATAAAACACCCCCTAGAAAGAGTCTCATAACGAAAACTAAGTCATTGAAGATCGGCGCAGTTCCAGCCGCCAAAATAAGAAGGAACTCTCGAAGGAACATATAGAGTATTAAAAGTGCATTTAATTATCCTGTTTGTGTTGGGTGTGTAAATAAACAGTTAAAATGATCCCTTCTAGTATTCCACCGAGAATGGATAATGTTTGTGGCCCTTGATCCACTCGAGCGCGCAAAATCTAAATCCCCGATCGAACGACTCTAGCTCCTTTATCTCCTCGGGAGTGAGCTTGAAATCGAAGACCTTCATGTTGTCCTCGATCCTTTCTTTCGTGACACTCTTTGGAATGACAACAATTCCACGATCGATTTGAAATCTGATAAGAACCTGAGCAGATGTTTTTCCATACTTCTCCGCAATTTTCTTGACCTTCGGGTCGTCCATCAGGCTAGGATCGCCCTCCTTGGCCCAAGGACGGTCTGGTGAGCCTAGGGGGCTGTATGCTGTCACAGCAATATTCTTGCTCTTGCAATATTCGATAAGCTTGTTCTGGATCAGATATGGATGACATTCAACCTGATTCATCGAGGGTGGGATTTCGCAAACCGCCAGAATACGGTCAATTTGCTCGTGGTTGAAGTTTGACACACCGATAGATTTTGTCAGACCAGCCTTTTTGACCATCTCCATTCCTTTCCATGTGTCGAGATAGTCAACATCGCTAAGCTTAGTCTTGTTATCCTTGTCAACGGGAAAGTTGCCCTCGCCCTCAGCATAACCGAAGGGCCAATGAATGAGATACAAATCAAGGTAGTCAGTTTTCAGCAACTTCAAAGTTTCCTCGAGAGCAGGCTTGACAAGGTGTGTACTGTGGAAGGCGTTCCATAGCTTGGATGTGATAAAGAGATCTTCTCGCTTCACAACTCCCTCCTTGAAGAGCTCAGTAAGAGCATCACCTACTTCGTTTTCGTTGCCGTATACGAAAGCACAATCAATATGCCGGTAACCAGCTTTGACGGCATCGATGACAGCGCTCTTGACAGCGTTCGGTTGAGACTTCCACGTGCCTAGGCCGAAAATTGGAATTTCAGTTCCGTCATTTAATTTCACGTTTGGACAAGACATGGTTACGAGTCTAGGTATGGTATGTTGAAAGTACAGCTGTTGGCGGAATAATGTTCGGGAACTAACGCTCTTGGTGGGGACTGATTGAGTTCTGTCGGTTACGTAAGTTTGGCGGTTGTTAAAAATGGACAACGTTCAGAGAGACGCTCAGCCTTTATATACTCTCGACTGGTACGCTTCCCGAAGTTTCTGATTCTGTGGCTACATGAAGGCCGTCAGTGGGAGGGTTGAAGCACATTGCCTTCTTGGAACGTCATTGTTACTTCAATTCACTCACTGTGGCTTCATTACCATCAGCATTTGTTCTCCTCGAACATGCAGGGGAAACTCGTTTCGGAGAACTCGCGAACCACGCCACCCCTCCCTCCGCGCCCCTCGCGCAAGTGCAAGAATGCGTACAAACCTTCGTAGATAATGAAATTGATCGATATACTAGACTCAAAGTTATGATACCTCAGCTTAGGTGCCTGTGTTTTTTATGTTTTTTGTTCTTCTTTCTTTGTTTCTGTGTTGAGCGATTACACGATGCCGATTGACGTTGATCTAGATCGATAAGAGTCTTTAGTGTGGGCGGCAGAGGCGGACCGTACATGTCACAATCATGCTCATTAGGATGTATAACGTTGGGGGTGACTGTTGACGGAGAGGGTAGTGAGCTTTCCGATGAGGAGTCGCTCAGCACTATCAATTCTGGCTCTCGCCTTGAGGCAGGAACAACAATTACTTCTGGCTCGTCTTCGTGAATGCTCTTCGTCTCCTGTCCCACGTGTGAGAAATCGATTTCATCCAAGACCTGTGGCTCATCTTCACTATTCCCATCGCTATCACAAGACAAATCTCTATCTGTCAATGGGTGCTGAGTGAAAGAGATATTGAATATGCTCCTCCTCAACTCGATTAGTTCCTGGTCCTGTCTGATCGCACACGTTTCAGATCCGTCAATGCAGGCTGACTCAAGTCTCGAAGCTTCATTAAGCTCTGAAGGCTGTACGCCAACAAACGAGTTGTCTGGAAAAGGGTTCGGCACATTGAAACGCTTGCATAACAAACTACAAGGCCTCCATTCAAATTGTTGCCTACTGATAGTCGCAGCTATCAAAAGAGACTCGTCCTCTGACAATATTGGGGCTCGAGTTGGATTCGGCTCGACGCATTTTAATTCGGAATAAAGAACTAGGCCTGCTTTGTCGCTGATGGGGCTAGAGTTCAGAGTTGCCGCTCCAGAGACAAACTTTTTGTCAAAAACGTTCCTGGACCGGTTAAATGTAAGAGACTGAGCGGATTCACTTGGTTTGGGTGGGATAGGTTCAACCCTGACAGGTGCAATCCAATCTTTTGGAACAGCGGGAAGTGGAAATTTCTTCAAGGTACTATCACACTGACTTAAATCCTCCACCAGGACGAAGCCTGGAAGTGGTGCATCATCGAGAAAGTTGCTTGTAGATTGCCTAGTATTGCTACCTTCACTACTATGCTTTGGAACTGATCTATGGTTGCCCTTGAAACAATAGTTGCGTATATTATCGTAGCCGTACGTATCATCGACATTATTGTAACTGTCATCATCCTCTAAGACCCCAGTGCCGAAAGCCTCTCCAGATATCTTGAGCCGCTTGCCGCGTTCCAAGATAGCCGTGAGAGGGTTCGTAGATCTTTGCGTACCAGGATCCGATATAAAATTTGACTCTAGAGGCCTGTAGCCGAGTCCATGGAAATCGTTCTTTGCTGTGAAATTGACACTCTTTGGCTCAATTTCTCGACTGATACTTTCAGTTCTGGTCAATCCCAATTCCCGGTCCAAGCGTCTGAGAATTTTCTCTCCAATAGTTGTACTGGATAATAGCAATTTGTCCTGGAACGCTGAACTTACTGAACTACCCTTGCCAGATAACTGGCCACTGAGTTGCAATCTCTTAGGTGCGATTCCGAATTCACCGAAATCCTCCTCATCCATGTAATCCTCCGGCTTATGGCTGAATCTTGACGAGACTGCATCATTTTGCTTATCTGCCCTATGAGTTACAAATTGACGCGGACGGAACCCGGCTACTGTATCAACAGTGTTGAAATATCCTGCACTGAAACCACCTGTAAAAGCGCCGTGGAATCTCTGCCTTCCCTGGTCATCTCTGACAGTTTGTTGACGGTTCAGCCGAGCCCTAGTTTTATGAAAGGAGCCATCTTCGTCTTGCTGCTCGCCATCCAGCGACCTGCTTAGAGGAGTCCCATAAAGGAATCCCCTCTTGTCCATACACAAATGCTTCTTAGAGCATTTAGACTGAAGATTGGTCGTAAACAATGTTGCAGTTGCATGGGTTAGTGTTCTCGTGTCGTTGCATCTGAGAAGAATTAACTGGTATCAAACAGCTGTCTTATGCTAATATTAAAACTTGATCACATGGAAGACGAAGCTGGATTTGTTGTTTTGGGGCTGTTCGTATTTGTCGCTGGTTGTTATGATCTAACGTGCCTCGCGAAATTGGCGGACCACTAGCATGCAGACCTCAAGGGTAGTTCGGCCTGCACTGTCCGAGCAGCGACGAGTTTGCGCTGACACACCTCCTTAGAATGGCGGGAATCGTGCGCAAGAACCCATTGCAACCTGGCCCGCGCTCGGCTCCCGAGTGAGTGCGGACCAAATCGAGGGGCCTCGGCTGGCATCGCATATACAAATTTTGTTGGCCAAGTCAACAGTCTTGCCGCCAATTAGGCCAGTCTTAGCAAGAGACGATCCCCTCACACGAATTGTATTTGAAACAAGCTAAGTTGATGATCTGTTGGGATACTAGTTTGGCGCACAAGATTATTCCAGTTACCTGGCCTAGGCCCTCAGTGAAAGCTTACTTCGAAATTTTCAGCCCGTGCGCATGCCCACAACGAACTTTTTGTGGCAAGGCGATACTGTACGGATTGAAATTCGCCACAAATCTATCTTGATCATTGAAATAGGGAAGCAAAAATGGATATCGTTGACATCTGCACTACCTATATTGAGACGCAGCTATCCAAGCTCGACAACATCATAGAGGACTGTAAGAGTGCTGATGCAAGTCAAGATGGATTCGTCCAGACACAGACGGCCATAGATGCTGTGGTTGCCGATAAAGATAAGAATTTAGATAGAATTCTCGACCAGCAAGCACACATAAAAATGATAATAGAAAGGGACGGCCGTATCAAGTCGTTGCGAAAGTCTATTATAGATGATCGGCGATGCATTGAATCGATCCGCAAAAGTTGCGCAAAGTTCAACATGGACGCCATCAAGGGTAGACAGGTTCTTTTGGAAGATCAGGCCAAAGATGTAAGTGTTACCTGTTCCTCGGATGTCTTGTGACGTCCTTAAAGACGCGATAGTAATCTAACATCGTTTGTTTAGCTCGAAAGATTTCAAATACAACAGATGAAATCAATAACTCAGGATTATGAGCGGTTGCAAAAAATCCTGGAGCAAAGGAAGGTAGAGATCGTAAGGCTCAAGAAGGAAGCTGAAGAATGGGAATCCAATCGGGAGGCATACCTCGCACAAGTAGAAAAGGATCAGGAGAGACTCCTCCGTCATCGCCAGTTAACCGGCCATTCGAGCGGCCTTAACATAACCGACGAAGTCCATAACCCAGAACACATCGAGCTAGCCAGTATCGATGAATTCGCGCCATATGGCACTGCGCCCAATTCTAGGGCCAGCACCAACCAGAAGCGAGGTGGAGGCCGAAGGAAGCGAGGGGCGGCCTGAATGAACGAGGGAAAAAGACGGTTAGGCGCGTGTTATTGTTTTCTCGCTGGCCCTCCGGCAGCGACCGACACGTTAACAGTTGGTCAATTTGCATCATGAGATTTCACTCGCAACACGTACTCTTATGAAGTTCCTGAATAAATATACCATCTACTGACAGTCATAATTTTAGTTTTCTCTTTCAAAAGGAGGGAGAGAGCGCTCAATTGACATCAGGCCATCATACCGTTTGAAGTAACTTCATTCGCACAATGACAATTAGCGACAACTATGAGAAAATAGAGAAAATAGGTGAGGGCACATATGGTGTTGTATACAAAGCTCGTCATAAGGAAACAAGCTCAATTGTTGCCCTGAAAAAGATCAGGCTGGAGAACGAAGATGAGGGTGTACCCTCCACTGCCATGCGGGAGATATCACTCTTAAAAGAGTTGGTGCATCCTAATGTTGTATCTTTACAAGAAGTTTATTTGACTGAAAGCCGACTTTACCTAGTGTTCGAGTTCTTATCCATGGATCTCAAGAGATACTTAGACAACCTACCCGAAGAGGAGTACATCGATAAAATGCTACTCAAGAGCTATCTTTACCAGGTATTGGAGGCATTACTTTTCTGCCATAAACGGCGTGTTATACACCGCGACCTGAAGCCACAAAATCTACTCATAGACTCGAACGGAATCATCAAGTTGGCTGATTTTGGTTTGGCACGTGCATTTATAATACCACTGCGAGCATATACTCACGAGGTTGTCACCCTTTGGTACCGGGCACCCGAAGTTTTACTTGGTTGCCCGCGCTATGCGACACCTGTAGATATGTGGAGTGTAGGATGCATTTTTGCTGAAATGGCCACCAAGAGGCCTCTATTCCATGGAGATTCCGAGATCGATCAATTATTTCGTATTTTTAGAACCATGGGAACGCCGACTGAGGAAGTATGGCCGGGCGTAACCTCTTTGAAAGCTTACAAGAACACTTTCCCTTGTTGGAAGAGGAACGTTTGTCGAGCTTTAGTTCCTCAACTTGATGATGTTGGATTAGATCTTTTGGAAAAAATGCTCATTTACGATCCTCAAAAGAGGTTGAATGCGAAATCAGCCGTTCTTCATCCATATTTCGATGATATCGACAAAAACATTGTCAAAACAGATGAAAATAGATCTCAGACGATCACAAACTAGCCAAAATTGGAGAAAACTTTAATTAACGTTCAACTCAAATAACTGTATCTTGAAGGGGATCGATCTCGTCTCCGTGTTTATCCAACGGAACACCAACATAAATGTCCTTCTCGTTTCTTAACTCGTTCTCTATCGGCTTGCAAGCAATTTTTAACCGCTTATTGCAAATAATAAATAATTAGTAATTGTAACTGACGGTTGGATCGTATTTATCTTGTAAAAATTGAATAACGAAAGGCTACCCACCTCTAAGAATGAGCCGGAAGTTTTTGTTTTCAAGTAATAGAGAGCGTAAATTGGAATGCAGCAGACGGAGGAGCCTGTCATCAGCAAGCCGATAGTTGGTGCCCAACCAGGATACGTGTAGTGTCCATTAGTTAGTGTGTGATATTTATCAAGTTCCTGTCCGCATGCAGCGAAAAAGATCATAAGTAGTATTGTTGGACTAATGTATTTCCAGCAGATGCGCCAATAGGCACCAGGCGTCTCGCCGTACATCTCCTCAAGATTTTTACAAAATCTATCTGCCCCATAAAGCCAGCATACGATGATGGTTTCGACCAAGACGATGAATAGCAATGATAAAGAAGTCCCATACGATTCCAAGACATATATTACATAATTGCCACCCTGTTATTCGAATCAGAGTATTGTTAGCGTTTGTTGAGCTGGGCAATTCATTTGTGGGGCTTCGTTCTGTTATGAATGTACTTTTCTTAAACTTACATAGGTTGTGGTAGGAAGTGAGCATAAATAAATGAGTACGATGAGTAGACCAATGAAAGTGCCTCTATGAGCCCTCAATAAGCGAGGGTACTCATCGCAGAGGCCAGTTATGACAGATTCCAAGCCACCAAACTGCGGTCGATTAATGGAGTTAGAGAGGGTGAGATAAAGAGAGGAAGTTAGAACGAATATAGTGAATGAACTGGCAGAAATAGCATTCAAGTTAACTCAATTCGCGGAGCCTTTAGATTTGCAAGGTTTCAGGAGCATACTGTCGCAAACATCATGAGAGCTTGGTTGCGCAGCTCGGAATTCCTTCAAACAAGATTGAATTTCAACCCCATCGCTTTATGGCCACTTGAAGGATGAGCAAGATGGTGAGGCATCATGTTAAGCTCAACTTACCGTGCTATCTATACCCAAGGTTATGACCATCATGAAAAAAAGAATCGACCACATCGAAGAGAATCGCATAGTCGCTAGGCCTTCGGGATAAACTTGAAAGACCAGGCCAGGGCCTGATATTAAATCAGGTTAGTCGGGTTGGTTATATTGGCTTGCGTGAAGTTTGAGACGAGCAGATATTGAGCAAAAACCACTAACCTTCTGTAGCAACGTCGCTTATGCTCACATTCTCAATGGTGGCCATATAACCCAACACGGCGAAGATTACTAAACCGGATATAAAACTCGCGAAATAATTCACAAGGGCGGCAATCAATGCATCACTGAAATCTCGTTTTAGTTAGTTTCAAGAGGTTGGTTGAGCTTGGAGATTGTTGTTTGCGGTTCGAGTTTAAGGTTGCCTCGTGTTCCAACGCACTTACCGGCGACAGTTATGATTGAATTTGTTATAGCTAGACAGCGCCATCAGCGTGCCGAAACCGGGTCCGAGGGAAAAGTAAATCTGCTTTGCCGCCTCAACCCAAACATCGACGTCCAATATCTTCAGCCATTGTGGATAAAGGTAATACTTGATGCCAAGCCAGGCGCCCTCAAGGAAAACCCCGCGTATTAGGAGCGGGATGAGAACGAAATACGGTAATAGGGCGGTGATCCAAACGGCCTAGTTGTAAGCGACGCTAGTTAGTGCCAGGACAACTTTGCGCCTCGATCGATCTCATCTCAAAAACCATTTCAACTTTACCTTTCCAGTACTTTTAACGCCCTTCCAAATGGCAAAATAAATGCATATAAACACAACGGCCAAGTATATGGCCAGCGGTGTCCTTATGTATCCTAAATCGTCTATTCCACTCGATAGATGAACCTGTAATACTTCGCGTCTTAATTTTGGTGCAGGAAGTCGACACTCGAAGTTAGTTGTGTCACGTTTCACTGGATATATCAAATAACATACAAAATAGAAACTCACTCAAAATAGTCTTTGGTTGGGCTTGAAAAGTGGATGGGCTTCGTTTGATTGCTGTCGGCTTGGTCCAAGAGCGAGTAGGTTGCATTAATCTGTTTGATGCTCTGTCTTTGCTCTATTGTTCTACAATCGGGACTGTTCCAATGATTGTCGCAACTAGTCCACGGCAAGACGCTCGTAAAAGATTCAGCAAAGAAGAAAACCGCCCAGCTTATAATTGTGTTGTAGTAGAGACCTGTAAAGAAGTTTAACACGCACATTGCGTACCCGATCCCCTTGGCCATGGGACAAACACGTCTCCAGACAGTCAGACAGCCGCTTGAAAAGTATTGGCCGAGAGACATTTCCAGGTAAAAGATCGGCAGGCCTCCAAGAACGAACATAACAGTGTAAGGGATTAGAAATGCACCTGATGTACGTTCAGGTTAGTCGTTGGTCATGCGCCAACCTAAATTTGTTAATTTGGAAGTGAATTATTGCTCTAAACAACTCACCTCCCCCATTCTTGTAACAGATGTAAGGAAATCGCCAAACATTTCCTAAATCTACTGCAAATCCGATGACGGCCAACAAGAATTCAATGTTCTTATCCCAATTCTCTCGCTTTTTCAAGGCGCCAATATGTTTGCTCCTCTTGTGCCTCTTGTCTTGCTTACTGGTGTCAAAATTATTGTTGCTGTTGCTGTTGGAAGGACTCTTGCAATCATTTGGGGACTCTCCCATCTGTCCTTGAGCAGCGCAATCTCTTGAGCATTGAAATGTAACGGCACAGTTGTTGTTACCCTCGGAGCAATTATTACCTGATGAGAATGACGAGCCATAGTTGAAGTCTGTGGTCACCACGCCCACCGAAGAACCATACGTCGAGCGCCTATCCTCCAATTCGCCGAGTTTAGGTTGCTGTTTTGGTTGATCTTCATTCAGAGAGTTGCTATTGACAAGACAACCGCCGCTAGTCATGTTGCCTGTTGACAAGGATAAAGCTGTACAAGGAAGTCTTGCCCCTCCAAACGCCCTCTCCTCGCCAGCCACCTGTCTTGATGTTAAGTCTTCGCTAATTGAGGAGCTAGCTCTCAATAACTCACTCTCTGCTCGGTCAAACAATGCCGACTGGCACGAAACTGAAGCTCTAAATGCTCGAGTTCGGCTTCTCTCAGCAGGTGACAGGGGATCTTTTGTTCTGACCTCTAGATTCAAATTCTCATTTTCGAGGTGCGATAATGCATAACCAATTGCTTCCTGACAAGACTTATTTCCGATTTTACTGCTGAAACTGTCGAGAAAGTTTTTGATTCGTTGGCCGACAGTCGCGGTGGTTATCTCTTTCGAGAGGCTCGTTTTGGTCCAAGCCAACCTGCAGCTACCGCTGCTGACGCCACCGCCGGCAGATCTAGCGACTCGCCTCAGCACTCCCGCCCCCTTCCACTCAACCTCAGTGTCCCTCTGCTGCCCCTCTGGCTTCCTCTTTTTGTCGCTACAACTGCGCCCATCTGAACCTTGATGGTCGGCTAGACTTGGCCTAGCTTGGTTGTATGAGAGGTGAGCGCAACTTCCGCTATGTTTCCGTCCAAAGAACGACGCAGCTTTCGGTTGCAGTGCGGAGCAGCTACTGCGCATTTGCCCCTCAACCACCAAACTCGGCCCAACCCGATTCAGCTCCTCATCTTCCTCGCTAATTTTCTCTATCCTCCTCCTCAATTCCCTGATAACAATTCTCTTATTTCGAATATGATCAAGTACAGCCGCATCCTGGCCGCCGCCGCTATCACTGTTTGTGCAGCTCGCTCCACTTGTCCCACAATAGCTCGCCCCTCTGTCAGAAACTCTCGCTCTCTCAATCAATTGCGCACCTGTCCAGCCAATCATTCGATCCACATTGGCTGCTTGATTGTGCGACTCCTGTGGGCCTCTTTGTGTCCTTTCCGGCTCAATCATTGTTTCCTCTCCGACCAATATAATCAGGGTCATACAATGGTTTAGCTCTCTCGTTGGCTCCCCTCTCCTCAATGGCTCTGCTTCGGTTAGAAACTAGTGGCTGGCTTCCCCCCCCTCACAACTGGGCGCAATCCCTTCAAGCTAGCCCACTGGACTATTCAATCTCTTGTTCAACAAGAACGACAACAAACACGTTTCCACTCGTTCCTTTCAATCTCCGAGTTATTGGCTCCCATTCCCGTTCAATCTCGATGGGGCCGCTCGCACTCTCGCCCTCGTCTCAACTAGCATCATGCGATGATAGATACTGCAACTAATGCTGCCATAGCCTATGCTCCACTGAATAATTGGAGCCCAAATTTAGCATTGTGAAGGCGCAATATTGTTATCGTGAAAGCGAGTTGATTAAGCAATAAACAGGCGACGAAAGTACACGAGGTGGTGGGCGCATTTAATTGAAATTGTGTGACCAGCCTCATCCAACTTGGACGGACCAAACTGGGGCGCCGGCAAGCAAGTCGTTCACGGCTCGAGCCTGAGACGCGTTTATTACCAAACCAAGCTGGCAGTTTGTTTGCCTCTCGAATATAAGCCGGCCAGAACCAACCTATTTAGCCGGTGAGCTGGTGGTCAGGTCGTATCAGCCGCATCCCATATAAGCGCGTCTATGTATTGATCAGAACGAATTCATCCTCCACCTATATGATAGTGGTCACGAGCAATCGCTATCAATTGCGAGTGGCCTCCACGCATGCTCATGGCTATTCACACGTTTTACCCCGCAATCTCTATCAGATCAACCATGGGCCCGAGCGGAGGCGAGGGTGCAACATTTCACCTGCATTCTCAAGTTTGCGCCATGATAATAAGCACCTCCCTCCCATTCACTCGCCGGCCTCTCTGGTGTGTTGTAATTTGCATAATCGCACCGCTTTGCCTGGAGATTCCAGCGGTACCATCGGCTCATCTTGCTAACCAAATCTAGCTCCTATCGTCCACCACTGATATGCAATCTTTCGTCCGACTGCTTCCAGGTGACGAAATCTGTTTCCGATTTTTATCAATATATAAAACCGCGCGCATGGTACTCACTTCCTAGTGAGAGGAAGCACTCGCAATGAGAGCGGTGTCTAGCTGATACCATAAGGCATCAAGTGCAAGATGAGTGGAGGAAGTGGTGAGCGTTCTTGGTGAATCTCGACGACGTAAAAAGAACTTTGCATGTCTCGAGGCCCACTTGCCTGATGTTATCATGGCTGTCTGATCTCGGAAAGCAACTGACACTGGCTTAGTGGCCATTTTCTTATCGCAGTTCTCGGCCCCAGACTGGTAGCGTGTGACGATATTCAAATTATATTACTAAAGAGGTTTGGACGAACTCCATGGTAAGAGTGTGTGGAATCCACCTGATATTGCGACCAGATATCCAATTCTTCCTGTGCCACTCAAAGCACACGAAAGTTTTCATGCTAGATGTCGCTTGCGGCGTCATTTTCAACAATAAATCCACCTCGTGCCTCTCTTGCGGGATTGTTATGGCCTGTCATCATTCCATTCGGGGCCCATATTCAGTTGCAATCAACCTGGAAATACTTGTCATCATCAAGATGACAAGTCCAATTCTGTCAGCATTGCTGACGATCCAACTAATTCTCATATTTATGGTAATAACTTGTTTGGCCGGTAGGGATTTTTATAAAATATTAGGTGTATCTAAGGGAGCGACGGAATATGAAATCAAGAGGAGTTTTAGGAAACTAGCTATAAAAATGCACCCAGATAAGAACATCGACGACAAGGACGCGACGAAAAATTTTCAAGACCTCAGAGAAGCTTTCGAGGTCTTATCCGACCCAAAAAAGAGAAAACTCTATGATGAGGGTGGAGAGGAGAAGTTGAAGAAGAGTGGTTCGCAAGGTAGCGGAATGGACCCCTTCGAGAGTTTCTTTGGGGAATTTTTCGGCTTCGGAACGAACGAAAATGAGAGCAAGGAGACACCTAAAGGAAAGGATGTCCTTGTGGATCTCTGGGTAACCTACGAGGAACTCTACGTTGGACAATTTGTAGAGTTACAACGTATCAAGCCAGTCTATCAGCCAGCCAAAGGAACGAGAAAATGTAACTGCAGACAAGAGATGATAACCCGCCAATTGGGTCCAGGTCGCTTCCAGATGATGCAGCAAACTGTTTGTGATGAATGCCCAAACTTGGAGTTGACAACCCAAGAAAAACTACTCGAAGTAGAGATCGAGCCCGGAATGAAGGATGGAGCTGAGCAGATCTTCTATGGCGAGGGAGAGCCTCACATGGACGGGGATCCAGGAGATCTCAAGGTTAGGATACGAACAATACCCCACTCAATTTTTGAGCGACAAGGCGACGACCTATACACAAATGCCACCATCAGTTTGGCAGACGCACTTACGGGTGTTAGCATATCGATCAAGCATCTTGATGGACATGAAGTTAAAGTTAATCGTGAGAAAGTCACCTGGCCGGGTGCAAGGGTAAGGAAATCTGGTGAAGGAATGCCAAACTATGACAATAATCACGTGAGGGGGGCACTGTACATAACTTTCGACGTTGAATTCCCAAGAAGTGAGATAAGTCCCGAAGACAAAGGAGATCTAAGACGAATACTGTCGAATTACAAATAACATTGGGGCACTAGGACATAAAATTGTCTTCATCCAATGACACCGTCTGTTATACGATCGCATGGAGTCGTTCTTGCGTTTAGATAATTTCTGTACTTTGGCGACTTGATTCCACTATCAATGCTAGTATAGCACTTGTTGAAGACTGCTCTGGAGTCAGCGAATTGTGAATTTTGTGAGCCGTATTTTGCTCGTACTGCTAGGTGCAATGTGCGAATTAACGACGAAAACGAAAGAAAATGGAGCCCCATGTGTCGTTCGAGGGTAGGACACCTCTCTCGGTATTCTTGATTGAGTGCCGATGGCTCAGTTGGTCATCCAGCTCGTTTATTTGTCCACAGACATTATTCCGGTTTCTGATATAAAAGCTTGAATTTTCGACCCCAAGTTCTCTGGGCACGATTTTACGTCACGTTACTACAACAACTAGATCAAACTGTGACCGGTCCATGCAGATCCAGAGCTCTCCTAACCATGACGACTTTTGTCCTAACATTGTGCGAACGTGATAACTTTCACAGCTGCAACCCCGCTTGGCCAGCTCGTGCCCCGCCCCATATCACTGAGAGGATTAGATCTTCTCCATCTCTAACACAGTCTTCAGATTAGTGTACGAAACTTTCGATCCGTGCTTCCTTTTCAAGCCGAGTCAGCTTGCCTTGCTTTAGCCTTCAGCTATCAGATAATTTGTATAGAGAAGCAACCAGGCTACGATTCCCGAGCTAGTCACTACTTTTAACCATCTAGTTCGCACGATTTCACCAGATGGCAAACCCATTGCGTTACAGAAGATGTGAACCGCGGCCGCTGGCCACAGGGATCGCGTCTTCATGAATATGCTCGCCACGTACATACCAAAGGCCGAGGTGTACAAAAACTGTACCAGAGAGTCGACTAAGAGCTGCCGCTCCATGTCTACGAAGACATGTTGCATTAGCTGTGGATGGAAGTGTGCAGCCCCAAAGAGGAGGCCCGAGATGATCACGTTGTAGTGGGTTGGGAAGTCGTTGGCCAATAAGGTGCAGTTGATGCATCTGAACACGATCTCTTCTACCAGTGGACCAAGAAGCCAGTTCCTCAGCACAAGCCATACGTTAGGCCTACGCCGAGCTGGTCTTGAAGGGTCTGATACGCCTCCCATCCATCTTCTAGACAGCAAGTCGTCCACGACTGGACCCAAAAAGATTGTTGCCGTAATTATAAGTGGCCATACTACATCCTTGATCTTGAGCTTGCGAAGTCTAAACGACAGTAATAGCTCCACCCAAGATTTGTTCGAGTGATAGCGACTGTATAAGTATACGATGAGAATACTAACGCACGTCGAGATGGTGATGCTGATGAGCCGTCTGAGTATTGTTGCTGGCGCGAGTCTGAAAATTTGGTTTTGAGAAGTTGGTTAACTAGCCACTGACAGATTGTTAATTGATCGAATGAGCAGGACTCCTAAAACTTACCTCTGGCGGTGGTTCGGCCACAGATAGAGCGATAACACAAACATTAGGCTTATCCATAACGAGGTTGGCACGGAGCTGTACTTGAACAGCTGGTCCAATGGCCACGACTTGGACATGGCAGCCGACCAACGCCAGCTATCCACTAGGCCACTGCAAGTGGTCTGAACTCCTCTCCTCCCTGCTCAACCGGTGCAATCTTGAAGACACCAGCCTTTGTCATTCTTGCATTCGGCAAGGACTATTGTCTTGCCCAAAACGTGTTGTACGCCATCACTGTCAGCGTGAGTCAGCTGGAGGACTTTCGAATGACAGTTGATCCTGCAGACAAGGTCCTGCATGACAAACCAAAAAATTTTCTAAGCCTCAGAGAAGCTTTCGAGGTCTTATCCGACCCAAAAAAGAGAAAACTCTATGATGAGGGTGGAGAGGAGAAGTTGAAGAAGAGTGGTTCGCAAGGTAGCGGAATGGACCCCTTCGAGAGTTTCTTTGGGGAATTTTTCGGCTTCGGAACGAACGAAAATGAGAGCAAGGAGACACCTAAAGGAAAGGATGTCCTTGTGGATCTCTGGGTAACCTACGAGGAACTCTACGTTGGACAATTTGTAGAGCTACAACGTATCAAGCCAGTCTATCAGCCTTTTCACGTTTTTATGTGATATCCCTAGCGAGGCGAATGATCTAGCATGAATCGTGTTTCGCTTGGGTGTATCATCGATTTCGTGATGATGTTCGCGCTCTGACTTAATGCTCTAGTCTTGCGCAAAGATGCGCAATGGCTCTAAGAAGTTCCAAATTTCCGACAATCACCCATGATTAATGCTGATATCTCGACGAGACGTGTACATCTGATCTTTCGTGTCCACGACGACGCAGGCTTTCGTCGACATGAATCAACCATATAACCTGATCAAGTTGTATCTAGCAGAACTAATCGCTCTTCATGCGTCAATTGCCCGGACCATGTTAACAAATGCACATCTTGTCCTATGAAATTGATCGAATATCTCCTTAGATCAACAAAACCAGATCTTGCAGAGTGAGACGTTGTTGATCGCTAGGCTAGATGAAAAGCCTGCCGACTTATTCAGTGACGTTTATATGCTGTGAATTTGAGCGCTAACACGATTAATTGCATTTGCGCTCATTGAGTACCTGCCTTATTCCTTATAGAGTCACCATGAGCACCTACAAAGCGAGAATGCTCAAACATCTCATCAGTTCGTCGATTTTGAAGAGATTGGATAGAATTCAGGAAGGTAGAGAGTTCGCAACATCATCTCGGTATAATCAGAAGATTTCAGCAGTCCCGGAAACCAAATCTGAGGCTGTTTTCGAGCGCGAGGAAAAGTTCGGAGCTCATAATTATCACCCCCTTCCAGTTGCCCTGTGCAAAGGCAAAGGAGTTCGTGTCTGGGATGTTGATGGAAGACAGTACTACGACTTCCTATCTGCATATTCAGCTGTCAATCAAGGTCATTGTCACCCGAGAATAGTGAGAGCCTTGCAAGAGCAGGCCACCAGGCTAACATTATCGTCTCGAGCCTTTTACAATGATGTCCTAGGCGAGTTCGAAGAGACTATAACAAAGCTTCTAAATTACGACAAGGTTCTTCCAATGAATACTGGAGTTGAATCTGGCGAGACTGCTTGTAAATTGGCGCGAAAATGGGGCTATACTGTCAAGGGAATAGAAGAGAACAAGGCGAGAATAATTTTTGCCGATGGAAACTTTTGGGGTCGAACTCTGGCTGCAATCTCGTCATCAAATGATCCAAGCTCTTACTCTGGATTCGGGCCATTCATGCCGAACTTTGACTTGGTGCCCTACAATAACACGACTGAACTTGAAAAGATTCTCGAGCAGAATCACGAGAAAACGTGTGCGTTCATGATCGAACCGATCCAAGGAGAGGCTGGCATCAATGTCCCAGATTTTGGTTACCTGAGAACGGTTCGTAAACTTTGCGATAAATACAATGTCCTTTGGATATGTGATGAAGTGCAAACGGGCTTGGGTCGTTGTGGTCGCTGGTTAGCTACAGACTATGAGGAAGTCCGTCCGGATATTGTTTGCTTAGGCAAGGCGCTTGGGGGAGGGGTCTATCCTGTGTCGGCTGTGCTCGCGGACGATCCTGTTATGCTCGCCATCAAGCCGGGTGAACATGGATCAACCTACGGAGGAAATCCTCTTGCAGCTCGGGTGGCTATTGAATCTTTAGCAGTTTTGAAGGATGAAAACCTGGCAGATAAAGCTGAAAAGTTGGGTGCGATATTTAGAAAGGAATTGAGAGATCGACTGCCGGAAGATGTGGTCCCCATAGTGCGCGGCAAGGGTTTATTGAACGCCATCGTTATCGACAGGAAGTTTGATGCCTGGAGGCTATGCCTGCGTCTGAAAGATAACGGCTTACTTGCAAAGCCAACCCACGACGACAAAATACGTTTGGCTCCTCCACTCGTGATAAATGAGGAAGAATTACTTGAATCAGTCGACATAATTGAGAACACTATCAAATCATTTGTTAATGAGCACTGATTGCGAGCGAGTTTAGGCAGCCGACACGATAAGAAGCTCTTTAAGAATTACAATTTTTGACACAATTCAAATCATCGAATCTAGATCTAAGTTAGTGAATCAAAGGGCTACATGCGTTCTGAATGCTGAACTCTGAATATCGATCCAATCCGGCGAGGACGTTAGTTCACACCTCTCTAGGCCAAATGGCTCACTGTTCGATCTTTTCTATCGGCTGGAATGTTTCTAATTGCGCGAAAAAGCTGGAGAGAGTGCCGTTTCATGGGTTATATCATTTTATTAATGTACCTGAATTACAAACCTGGCTTACTCGAGGGACTTTAATCAAGTCGTCTTCATGTTAACTATCTGAACATAGCCCTGGTGTTACGACCCCTAGACATTGTGCCCTCGTCGTTGTCATCATAGTCATCGAAAGAGAAGCTGGATCTGGACCTAGGAGATCGTGTGTCCTGCCTATAATCTCTCGAGCCACGACCTCTTGGCATGAAATCGTCGTCATCAACAGCATAACTATCATCACGATAACCATCGGTGTAGAAGGAGTTTCGTCGGGACGCCGGTCGACGCGATTTAGGGGCGGACCTGTAATTGTCATCGGGCATCATGTTTGAAAGTTCCTCAGGAATAGGTTGCTTCGTTTCCTTCAACACCTTCTCTAGTTTCTTTGCATTATTCGCATCATTGCTTGTGAAGAAAGTGATGGACGTACCCTTTTTGTCGTGCCGTGCTGTGCGCCCGATTCTGTGAATATAATCTTCGATTGAGCTTGGGAAGTCGTAGTTAACTACATGAGTAATATCGTCTATGTCCAAACCTCGAGCAGCGACATCCGTTGCTACCATAATATTACATTGTTTGCTTTTGAAGAGTCGAATGGCATGGTCCCGCTGGGACTGAGACCTATCGCCATGCATACATATGGCTTTCATCCTATGCCTCATGAGTTGGAGTAACAATTGGTCTGCCATGCGCTTGGTATTAACGAATATCAAAATTCTTGCCTGAGAGTTTTCTTCTGACAGATCCTTGAGACGATCAACTAGCAGGCCGAGTTTGTCTCGATTCTCGCAGAACTGGACAATCTGCTCAATGTTGGGATTCGCTTTTAACTTTTCACTGTCGACCGCTATGTATTCATAGTTTTGCATGAAATCGTTTGCTAGATCGCGGATTTCTGTTGGCCAGGTAGCAGACCACATGAGCGTCTGCCGATCCTTGGGAATCTTTTGAACTATTTTTCTTATTTGTGGCTCGAAGCCCATGTCCAACATTCTATCAGCTTCATCGAGAACTAGATATTTGATGTTCCTAAGATCTACGCATCCGCTATCGGCTAGGTCCAATAATCTTCCGGGAGTTGCTATATAAATATCGTGATCTTTGTAGGTGAGATCGCTGAGTTGAGCACTTCTCGATGCCCCACCAACGAGCACAATGGATCTGATACCTAAGTTGCGGAATTTCTTCAGAACATCGGACGTTTGAGTGGCAAGTTCTCTTGTTGGCGCAAGGATGAGACAAGTTGCCTGCCTTTCTCCATCGTCATCGGCACTCTTTCCACTCATTTCGCGCTCTTTCAAAATTTTCATGATAGCCGGAATCACAAAGGCGAGAGTTTTGCCTGATCCAGTTCGGGCTATACCAACTAAATCTCTATTGTTCATAACGATTGGCAGAGTCTTCTCCTGTATGAGGGTGGGCTTATCGATCTTTTGTTTTTCCAGAAAGTCCTTGATTTGCTGCGGCCAATCGGCCGCCATCTCACTACTGAAACCACGGTTGAGCTGGCCATTATATCTGATGTATTTAATACTAGCCCTGGCATCAATGATGGCCAGCCGGTGGCCTACTTTAAATAAATGTCTTAACATCATGGTCTGAATCATGAGATCTCAAAATAAGCAACCTTTCGAGACTCTATGCAAAAACGTGCAACTCGCACGCTGTGCTTTCCGATTAGTACTGACAAACGACACAAGAGGGCGTCAGCATAATTCTGGTGAGCGAATCAGAACTGGACCGAGCGAGCTTTCAAGCCATGGCGCATGCGTCCATACGGGCCTAGATCGTGCGGAGCTAAGCGAACTCTTGGAAAAAGGGTCTCGAGATTTCGAGCGGTATCTATTGCATAAGCTCGGGACAATATTCACCCGACATTCCAAGGATGTGGGATCGTTGCACCTGGATCCAACATTCGAACAACACTGTTTTTATTCGTTTATTTTGAGCTTGGGACCGTACGCAGTTACAATGTCTTTGCTTGGTAGTGACATCAACTTCAACGATGATTTTTATATCGATTTTGACTCGCCTATGTTTGCACTTGTTGATCCGAACGAAATTTGTCCGGCGGAAGTGCTCTCAGAAACTCATCAATACGAGAATGCTGTGAATATAGCAAACCATTGTAACTGTCCAAGTAACTCCCATGAGAGAGTACCAAACTATCAGCAAGTTAGTTTATGCACAGCATCCACATGTCAAACTTATGAACCGTTAGTCTCGCAACAAACACAGGAATCACAAACCGAAAAAGTACTCCAGATCCAGCATCCCATATCATATGAGCATCAACATTATGAATTGATCGAACAACAATCGACACTGCCGACCGGCGATGAGCTCGAAAGATCGAATGCGAATCAGTTGGACACTCCACAGGCTCTGGTCCAGCAGCGCAAACCCCGTCCGAGGATCCATCTGACAAGACAACCTCCGCAGCCTATTCTACCTCTCGTGCGAAAAAACTCCAACAAGAAGATGACAGGTCGAGAGCGTCAACTCGAGCTCGAGAGACAGGAAGCTTATCAGCTACAATTGCGCGAACATTACCTCTATCAGATTAAGCAGCTGGAGGAAAGATGTAACAAGTTGCGCGAAATTTTGGGTAATATCGTCACAAGTTCGCCTGAGTACAACAATCATGTGATAGAATTCCTTGAAACTACAAGTAGCGGCCAAGTTCAAAGCCAAAATAATTATCTTTCTTGTTGAGGATGCGCCGCCGCCACTACGTTTGTCGGTACGTGGAGCAGGCCATGCGCGATCAAAGCGTAAGTTTCTAATCCACCTATCACGTGTTGTTGTAAAACAAACCATCTCACTATTAACCTAACCTATTAATTTACACCAGTTATCTATGCCTTTGTTGAGGCACCATGTCTTGATACTCAGAAACGTTTATTTTAAGCTCAACCCACCAGCCTTTAGATACTCCAAATCTATATCAAATAGCACAGTTCCAAAACTTATTAATATGAAGCGAACCAAAGTAGAAACAGAGAATCTCTCCTCAAGCAACAAAAAGTCATCGTCCTCGATTGAAGACGAAAAGCCAACTGACATAAATTTCGGCTTCGGCGAGAGGAAGCCAATTAATGAGGCCGAATTCAAGAAGTTTCTAATACAGATGAAGAAAAACAAAACCGACTATGCCCCATCGATTGAGGATTACAAGTTCAATGAGAAACGCTCTAGGTGCATAAACGGTATCCCCGCCAAAACACATGGCAATTATCGGGGCGTATCGTATTGGATGTTCCGTGATCAGAGGATTGACGATAACTGGGCCCTGATTTGTGCTCAAAAATTTGCCCTCCAACACAAGTGCCCCCTTTATGTCACTTTCTACCTGATGTCCCACTACAGTGTAGCTGGTATCAGGCAATACGACTTCCTTCTCAACGGTCTACAGCAGGTTGAGAAGCAGTGCCAAACTTTGGGTATTCAGTTCCATCTCGAACTCGGCTATGCTAAAGATCTGATTGCCGACTACTGTGAAGAGTATGAGATAGATCTGGTCATAGCAGATTTTTGTCCTCTGAGAGATCCCCTAAGCTGGCTCGAAGAGGCAGGGAAAAAACTAAAGAAGAAGAACATTCCTCTTTATCAAGTTGATGCCCATAACATCGTACCTGTTTGGATTACTTCCAACAAGCTCGAATTTGCAGCAAGAACTATTCGTCCAAAAATCCATAACAATCTCAAGGAATTCCTGACTGAAATCCCGGCTCTCGAAAAGCATCCATATCAACCTGATCGTAAGGCTGACGATCCTACCGATTGGGATAAAGCGTGGTCACACTTGAAAGTCGATGAGTCCGTTCGCCCCATAACTTGGGCCAAGCCAGGCACTATCAACGGTTACAGGATGTTGTACGAGTTTATAACTCAGCGTTTAAAGCGATTCGATGAGGATCGCAATATACCTACGAGGAACGGTCTATCATGTCTATCCCCTTACTACCACTTTGGACAGCTCTCCGTTCAGAGGGCCATACTATGTTTGATTGATAAGTCCGTCAAGGCGACAGCTAGCAAAAGCGTTGATGCTTACATCGAAGAGTCAGTTGTTAGGAGGGAACTGTCAGACAATTACTGTTTTTACCAGCCTGATTACGACAACTATGAGGGGGCTTGGGATTGGGCTAAAAAAACAATCGAGGAACATCGGAGAGATAAACGAGAGCATATTTATACCCAGGAGCAGCTTCAATTTGCGAAGACGCATGATAAACTCTGGAATGCGACACAGATTCAATTACTTACTGAGGGTAAAATGCATGGGTATATGCGCATGTATTGGGCTAAAAAGATTCTCGAATGGACACCAAGCGTGGAAGAGGCAATCAGAATAGGTATCTTCCTCAACGACAAATATGAGATGGATGGTCGAGATCCGAATGGCTATGTTGGCATCATGTGGTCGATGGTCGGCGTTCATGATCGAGCTTGGACAGAGCGACCTGTTTTCGGCAAAATTAGGTATATGAATTACAACGGATGTGCTCGCAAATTTGATGTCGATCGATACTCAAAGATATACAGGTCACTATAAACAATCCAAGGGTCTTTCTAAAATGTCCAACCCTATCAGTCCCAAATTTTAATCAAACTATCCCACCCTGCACTAACAAGTTTCTGTTTTTCATGAGGATGCCACATGACACTGATACATGTACTTTCATGTGCCTTGAACTTAGTTATAAAAGATGCAGTACTCCAGCTCCAAAAGTATATCATTCCATCTGCATCTCCACTGATTACAAGGCTCATATCACACGAGAAGTCGGGCACACAAGCGTATCCAGCCACCATGTGACCACGGAAAATTTTTTTGCTGTCCAATTTGAATTCGTTGTGGCAAGTGAAAGCCTTAATCTTGTTATCCATAGATTGACAGAGTAGTCTTTTGTTGTTTGGAGCAGATGTAACGGCTGGCATAGAGTGCAAGGTGGGATCTGCGATATACTTTATGTCGACAGGTATATCCCACTCCCAAACTCTGAGAGACTTATCATCTGATGTGCTTATGAATTTTCTATTCTCGTCGACAAAAGTGATAGTGTTGACTGCTCCAAGGTGTCTGTCATACTCCTGCACGATCTCACCGCTCCTGCAGTCCCAACAGAGGATCTTCTTATTCGACATTCCAGATAAGAACATGTTTGACCGCTCCAGATCGGGATTGAATTTAACACAGTAGGCCATCTTGTTGTTGGTAAATCTTTGTACACATTGGCCAGTTTCCACATCCCATAACTTCATATATTTGTCATAACTCGCGCTGACGAACTTATCACCATCTCTATTGAAATCAATGTCCCTCACGCCCTGTTTGTGGCCCGAATAGGTCATAACACATCGACGATCTTTATACATCTCCCATATCTTCACCTTATTGTCCAAAGAGGAGGACAGTAAGAGGTGGGCCGTGTTTGGGAAGTATTTGATTGAAGTGATGGCTTTGGTGTGCCCCACGAAGGTATAAGCAAGATTTCTAGGAATCTGACAACCATCAGGCGAGCTTTCGCTGTATAGGTTCACTCCATCGAGATCTCGGGGTGCTTGTAAGAAGGATCTACCCTGATAGTCATATGGATTCTTGATGTGCAGCTGAGCTTTCTCAGTAAACTGCTGTGTATCGGTTTCTTCCTCAGTTACCGGCTGGGCCCTTCTCTTTCTCTTTGCCATGTATTCTGCTATTATTGCCGCATCTTCCTTGTTAGGTCTACTAACATGTCGTTCGTTCTGGTATGCGGCCCAAGGACCCATGAAACCATCAATATCAGTTGGATCATCGTTCTTTACTCGGACTTTTTTCTCATCATCTTTGGCAAGAGGACATGATACTGCAACCTCAGTTTCGTCCTTCTCTTGCTCAATGGCGCAACTGATGATTTTGTTCTGAGCTTGGACGATTTCCGAGTTCGGATAGTCTGCTGTGCTAGCAGCGAAACCTTTAAAATGGAAGTTGCGTCTCTGTTCCTCGAATTGGGCCTCACTAAGATGTGTCATCTCCACATGTCCAGTAAGAGTGTTCTTTTTTATCAGTTTACCCTGAGATCTGAGTTCCTCTTGCTCACGCTCTTGGGCTCTCTGGAGCTCTGAGTATTCGAGGTTGTAAGAGAGCTCGTTGACTCTCCGTAAGTTCAGCTGCTTGTTTGGATCCTCTCGCATCAGCTTTTGGACAACCTCCGAGTCAAATTTTGGCGCAGAACATATTTTGTATTTCGTGAGATCGAGTTTAGCTGATTTGAGAGGCCTACCTGAGTTGGCTTCCTCTGACCCTGATCTGCTCATGACCGAGCTTTGAGGGACCCAAGGCTAGAATTTCTTGCTGCTATAGAGTGTAGATGTAAATCAAGAAGCTTGCCAGTGGCGGACACAAATCATCTTCATCATGTCGGTTCAATCAGTGGTAGATGATGCATCTGAAAATTAATTCAAAACCATAGAAGACTTGATGTGTCTGTTTATTCTCATCGACAATATAACATTTTGTGCTCACGACTAAAAACAAATAAATACGGAATTGTTTTTCGAGAGCTGTAGTTGGTTTTGAGCGACAAGCGCAGGCGTCCACATAGGCAAATTCTATTCTTGTGATTCTCGGCAAGCAAACTATGACTGTCCCTCGTTACCTGGACACGGCCGTTTTATACACTTGGGTCTATAGCACAAATCGGATTTTGCTGCATAATAATTGAATCCAAACTAGACGACAGAACTTTGAGACTACCAGGTTTTGAGTGAAAGTTACTGAGAATTTACTAGAGCGTGATTACAATTAGTCGATATGTCGTCGCGATCTATGGAGATGACAAAGGAGGGTGGTTTCAATCAGAGAAACTGGGTCTAGACGAGCAATATCCTTGGTCGTCACTACTTGTATCTGTTGGCTCATCCTTTCTGCTCAGCTTCCGCTTCTTGTCTTTCTTTGATTGCTTTGCTCTCTGAGATTTAGTCATCTTGCAACCATTTGAGTGATTCAACTTTGAGTTCGAGGCAATTTTGTCTTGCTCATGCAAGTTTTCATTCGACGACGATTTGGATGCGTTTTGTCGATTTTTCTTAGACTTGTTAGAATGCTGGCCGATTGGTGGATGATGTCTCGAACTTAAATGATACTTTGAGAAGTTACGTCTGTCGTACAATCTCGATGCGAAGAACACAGTTTCATGGACATGCTCGTCGAATCGAACAGTCTTTTTGGGTCTCTCGTTGTTGTCACTATCACCATGCGCACAATTACAATCACAACTCTTGAGGTAGCTGTTACTCTCAGCTTCGTTGGTTCCAGAGTCCTTGCTCTCGTCTTCCTCATCAAAACAATACCGATGGGAACAAACTTTGCTAGTTTGGTTGGGCAAATCGTGAATCCAAATTTGGAGGTCCAGATCCTCCATGATCTGAGAGAGATCATCCACGCACTCTGACGCCGAACGTTTGGTGGGAATGCGGTTCTTAAGTATTCCTTTCGGCACCTACCATTTGTTACATAATGGATGCCGAAAAACAGTCGAGTGTTTCAAGTTAGAGGATGCATTCAGATTATCAACAGGATAGTGGATCTCAGAAGTTTGACCATTACTGTCAATGGATCAACCTACCTCTGAATCACTAAGTAAACGGATCCTTGGATCCCGAATGGCCTTCCTAGCCTTTCTCATTTCGGCCGCCGCCGCTTTCCTCGAGGCGACCGACTCTTTCGTATTCTCGTCATTTGAAGTAGACATGAGCCAAAATCTTCCCAGAGTTGCTCCGGTTTAGCAGAATAAACAGTTGAATATAGTCTTTAATAACTGAATAGCCGGGGTCAGTTTGTTTAGGTTAAGATATTGTTGTTATCGAATTCAAGTGGTTTTATGTGGCTTATTTTTGCTTAGCCCGGAAAAGAGCGAGTTCTTTGCTCGCTTTTGCACAGAGGTAGAGAAAGAGAGCTTACAATGAGCAGAAAAGCCAGCTGATGTTGCGGGCGCAATCTGCAGTTCCCAATGGCTTCGACTGATACCTGCAGTATCGCTTCGGCTTCGGGCAAGCACGTACATATAGGGCGCCACTATTGCCGATCCCTGAAAGGAACCAGACTCGAAGTAAGCCACTTGTATCTCAGGAGCTCGTTTATTGTACTCGATTGGAGAGTATCCGAATGCCTACAGCGACTTGTCGCACCTGTGAGCTTTCCAATTTTTTCCCATCCTCGCGGCCACTAGTCTCTCACGATGCTATAATTTTGCATCTTATCTCTCGTCTGCCCTTGGCTCTGGTTGGCGCCACTTCGATCGGTGAAGAGCTGATCGTAGGAGCCGATCGATTTTCCTGAGGCCAGATGCTCGATGAGTCGATTGATATTAAGCGCTCGCATTGCTAAACTAGGGTCGCGCTTTGGCTCGAGCCTGGCGAGCGAGCGCTCATCTCGCGACCCAAATGAATCGCTAGCCTGAACCTGATAGCCAGTTAGATCAAGCGGTTGCTCGTTTTCTTCCATCGACTCTCCAGGTTGCGAGTCCTCCTCAGCTTTGCCCTTGAAATGAGTGGGTCGTCGGTATTAATTTAGCGCTTAAAACTGTCCACCAAAACAAAACTCAACTTACCCTCAGCAGGCCAGCTAAATCTGGCCCATAAGTGTCAACGAGAGAGTCAATGACAGCGTGACGAAGTTGGCCCATCGACTGGTCCGATCTGCGGCCCATTCGAGGTATTGATTTTGAGGATTTTGTGAAAAATTGTGCGTCCACCTGGAGGAAGAGGAGGAGCGCTGCTAGCAACAGGGGCACCAGGCCTGAGTTGGGTCGCTTTTGGTTCATGTTTCTCTCTGCCTCTTCTTGTTATATCAGATAGATCCACTCGGCGAAGAAGTAGCGGACTTTTGCGCGTTTATCTGTGGAGCAACTCTGGCGAACTAAGAGTTGATTTGTTTAAAGGAGGACAAGTTGTTGACTAACAGCGAGTTCCGCTCACCTGGGTTGTCTGCCCAACTGACTGGCGGACGGACGAACGGATGGACAGACAGGCAGGCAGCCAGTCAGACTAACGGGCGGACTTCTGAGAGGCAGATGGCCCGCTCTGGTTGATTGGACGACGGAGGCGGCCTAATATGCAGGCGCCCACTTGACGCAGGTGATCCGCTTGGTCCAGACAGTGCGACTAACGATCGCGCGCGATTAGCTGGCTGAAGTCAACAACATATGGACACGGCGCCGCGATTTGAAGGGGGCGCTCGCTTGTTAGCTCCCCTTAGGTTTGCCTCCGCCAGAAGGAACCCAAATCCAGCTTTAACGAGCGGTCCCGTTTCAAGCAAACCTCTTACCCTCTGCAGCAAATCCGAACGATGCGAGAGGCCCCAAGACGAGGCTTGCCTCCTCGGGCGAGCTCTCCTTGGGTTTGCTCGTGGGCGCGCCGGCTGAGAGTGTGGGAATATAGCGCCGCCCTCCGCTGCCATCGCTATGTCCTCGCCTTCGAGCCAAAAATCGGCGCACGCTTCTCGCCAACAATCATCATCTTCCTCGGGCGACCACGACAACAATGGTCAGCCGCCGGCAGCCGATGGCCAACTTTGACGATGATAAATTAATTAGAGCTCACGGGCGAAGAGTGGAGAGGCGCCACTTCCAGTTTCTCCATCGCAACACTTGATCGACTCTCTCGCTCGGCCAAATCTTGCGCTTCCAATCTCACGTGAGTTTGGCCAACAGTGTTTGTGTTTGTTTAAAAGGGGAGTTGCGTTTTGTTCTTAGTTTAGACTCGGTCACTCGGAAGAGATTGATTAGGTGCGAGGGTGCGAGTTTGTCGCTAGTTTTGGTGTTGCGGGTTTCCAATTCCAAAAATTAGTGCGCCAAAACTCGCCTCCTCGGCCGCTGGATTTGCGCACAAAATTGCGCCCAAAGGGGCAGCGCGAGCGTCCAGCGTGAGAATGGAACTCGGGCCGCAGAGTTGTTGTTGTTGTTGTTGTGGCGCTGAAAGTGCAACAAAGAACAACAATAGCATTGAACTCTGGCTGCTGTGAGAACAAGTTTTCTGCTGCTGCCGCCGCCGCCGCCGCCGCCGCCGCCGCAAGAGGAGATCTTACGCCGGCTCAACAAGTACGCGCTGAGGGAGTGCCGCCGGCGAGCTCTTACAGGAAGTCGGTTGGCATGGAGGTGGCCGCGAGTTTGAGCGGCGTTGCTCGTTTCGCAACGCGAGTTTAAACGAAAACTTGGCCGCAGAGAAGTGGGGTCGAGATTTAGGGGCCAGCGAGCAAGATTGTGGCGTTCGGCCAGCGCCACTGGCGGCCAGCTTCCGCTCTTATCTGGCGCATCAATCAATCTCACGCTGCTGACCAACTTTACAACCTCTTGGGCTCGCTTGTTTACCTAATGAATGCCGCCGTTGACCCGGCCGGCCGAGCACGCGCGCCTCGCTTCCGGCGGCGGCGGCGGCGGCGGCGCTCAGGTGGCCGCCTATGACGGATAGGCTGGCTGGGCCGGTAATTAATCGCCATTGGAGCGCTCGCTTGGCCGCCGGCCGGTGATCGATGGCCAGCGCGTCAGGCTGAACGCCGAGCGACGGGCGGCCAGCAACGAGCAATGGGCAACGAGCGCTGAAGGCTGACGGCTGAAGGCTGAACGCCGAACGCGGCACGCTGAATGCCAGCGCCGGCCAGCCCAGTTGTTTTGGTTAAAACAAATTAAGTCGCAATGTAAACAAAACTTTTCCACTCCACTCGCAACCAATATCATATCAGCCAGCTCGGCCGCGTGAGTCTGCAACTACTGTGTCTGGCCCTGTTTGGCTCCATGGCCAAACAGGGCGGCCGGCCGTCCACTCTGCTCGGCCTCCAGCTCTCGGCCGCCAACTTTTGGACGGCGCCCGCCGCCAGCTCGGGCAGATTGATTGGCCGAGCGAGCGGCCTGCCAGCCTCTAGGTGTCGCATTCAAATAAACGCTCTCGCTCTCGCTCGCGCGCCCGCCCGAGAGTGGCCGAGCAAGCTGACAGTTGGCCCGCTCGAGGAGCCTCCCTCAGCGCAACCGGCCGGCCGCACGCGACTCGCCCGGCTTGGCCTGCGAGCGAGCTGGCCAAGCTCGCCGGGTTGCGCCTCTCGCGGCTTGAGGGAGGCGGCCCAAAAGAATCGTGTGAAAGCGGCGCCGCCTTGCTCGGCCCGCAGGCCCGCTTGTCCGCATCAGCCGGGCGCTGGCGCTGATGATTCAACTCTTTCGCGCGCAAACCCTGGCCAGCTTAAACTGAACACTCTGCACTCGCTCGCCCAGATCAAATCAAATCAAATCAAATCCAACCTTTGCTAATTTACATTTGCATTCACGTTTGCCCGCCGCCCTGGCTGGCCTGGCTCAGCGTCGGCCGCCTGCACGCGAACGCCCGCCGCCACTCTGAGCTAGCACAATTGAAATATTGACGGATTGGCGCGCCAACCGCCCGACTTCCATAAGCCGCCGCCTCCTGGCACTCTCGCAGCCGAGACAAGTTTCGCCGCCGCCGCCGCTGTTGTTGTTGCTGTTGGCTCTTCGGGAGGATGGAAATGCGCGCTCAAATTAAAACAGCGCTCCTATTCTTTTTCGTCGCATCGCAAGCGAGCAACGGGCTTCCAGGGGCAGAGAGGACGAAGAATCGGGCGCTTCTCAATGGCAAAAACGGCACTTGGTTGGAGCTAGCGGACAGACGCGAGTTGCTCGCCAACAACAGGCAGTTTCTGGTCGAGAGTTTGTTCGGACAGGTGGCAAAGACTGTGGTTTACGGGGGAGCCACCTTCGTGCGCTTCAACAGCAGACTCCTCTGTCCGCTTCTGTCGCGCGAAACTGAGCTCGAAAACGAGGACCAACCAACCCTGTTCGTGTTCAACAATCGCCTGAACCAGGAGCACGCATTTAGGATCTACTCGGACGACGACATCACGGCCTCCCTGATTGGGGAGGCCCAGCTTGATGCGAGCCAGATGACGGTGATCCTAGTCCACGGCTGGCTCGGCGGAATCCACAACGAGCTCTGGCTCAGCGAGGCCAAGCGGATTGCGCTGAACAGTGCGCGCGGAAACGAGCGCGAGCAGCAGCAGCAGGTGGAGGAGGAGGAGGAGGAACAACTGAGCCAGAGGGCGGCCCACTCGAACAGGAGCTTCCGGCCGAACGTGATCGTTGTCGAGTGGTCGGAGTTTGCGCACGGCTCCCTCTTCGCGGCCACCCAAAATAGCTTCAAGGTTTCGCGCAGACTCGCGCGAATGCTCGCCGCTCTGGCCAGAGTGGGCGGCTTGCAACCAGAGCTGATGCACTGTCTTGGCCACAGCATTGGCGCTCACATTTGCGGCCAGGCGGCCCGCTTGGCCTTTGGCGAGCAGCGAGCGGTCAGGCTCGGCCGCATCACCGGCCTCGATCCAGGCGGCTTCTGCTACGAGCTTGGAATACGAAACGAAACCACCTACTTGGGCCTGAGACCAAGCGACGCCCTCCTCGTGGACGCCTACTACTCAAACAGGACCCCCTTTGGAAACAGGTACCTCGTTGGCCAGTACAACGTTCGCCTCGGCAACGCTTACCTCCAGCGGCCCTGTTCAGTTTGGCGAAATCCGCGCCTGGCCAGCGACTACTTCCGAGCCGCAGTGCGCTTCTTACTCGGCAACGTTGGCCACAACGACCTCCTCACTTGCGACCACTACTTTGCCACCAGATTCGCGCACCAGCTTCCGGGCAAAGATTGCTCCTATGTCGCCTATGCCTGCAGCTCCTATCGCCACTTCACTCGGGGACTCTGCGGCCTTTGCAACTCAACTGGCCAGTGTTATACGATGGACTTTGAGTATCAGCGGACGAGCGGCTCCATTTCAAACGCAATCGAGCACATAAACAACCACTCGAGTTATTTCAATCACTTTGGCCCCGACTCGAGCGCCCCGAGCGAGGGCAGTTGGCGGCCGCCAGGTGGCGTTGCGTACGCAAACAGACGCCTCTACTATATGCAAATAGCAAATGAGCAGCCTTATTGCAGTGAGTTCACCCCCCTCCGCCGCCGCCAAACTGAAACTCTTGACAAACAAACTGCAGCATGCTAACCGTTCACAACTCAACCCCGAGCAAAGGCATGACTTTCAGGGTGCGCGTTTACCTTGATGGGGAATCCGTTGATCTGTCAAACTTTCGTAGCGATTTGCTGAGGCTCAGCTTTCTCGGTTCGGATGGAGCTAGCCTGCTTGTGAGAGACTCGCACAGAGCCAAGATGGGCCACACCATCGAGGTGCACGGACCCTGGTGGCTGGAGGCTGCCAGCGTTGGCCTCGACAATCGAACGCTCACCGGCATGTTCGAGCTGCCCCAAGGTGGCCCCATCCAGAGGATCGAGCGAGTTCGCGTTGGCTACGCAGACGAGTCCAGCTGGCGCCAGCAGAAGCCCGCAAACCCGGTGCACTCAATTCAGGTCGACTACCTGAGCTCGGCCGACGAAAGGTGAGAGCCGACTGCGGCTGCAGTTTAAAATGAGGGACTAGCCGAGACTAACCGAATGCGCTCCTCTAATCGCTCGCCCCCTCACTCCAACAGCGTCAGGTTGAAACACTCGCGCTTGTTCGCTGCCAACGAGATTGAGCTTCTGTACGAGCATATGGAGACTAGCGCGGCGCCAGAAGCAAATCTCTCGTCGTGCCCACTCGCTGGAGGCCAGCAGCAGGAGCCAAACGGTAAAAATAGAACTGGAGCACAACCTTCGGCGAGCTGCTAGTGGAGCTCTGTTTTGATTGCACCGCACTGGCAGCATAGCGATCAAGTGGATCGTTTTATTCATCGTCAAGTCAACCAAACTCCTTATGGCTCGAATGGAGGTTCTAGCGCTAATGTTGTTGGCGCTCGCGCTGGTTGACTGCCAGCCGGCTGAGTTGCGGCAAGACGAGCCAGTTGGCTGGATGGACAGGATTCGCGCTTACATGGAGGCCGATTTGGCGGGTTGTTCGGGCGAGCAGAGGAGCGCGCAAGACTTGAGCCTGGGCGCGCTGCTGAAGCCAAACGAGCAGTGCAAGCTTAGGTGCGCAGAGGACAGGCTGACCTTCAGGGAGGGCGACTACAAATACTCGGGCTCCTCGCTCCTCTGCTGCTGCTCCAGGCAAGCCGCCTAGCCGAGTGGCGCCGCAGAGCAAACAGGTGGCCCCCAGCTTGCAGCAGCTGGCCTGTCCAATCCAACCGCCAGAGGGGCCAAGCAAACAAGCAGAGGACACTCAGGCGACCAATAATCTGGTTCTTACGCAAACCGGAAGCGGCCCAATTGGCCCCTTGGGCTGGGATTTGTCCTTCCAATTGGTTGCCGTGTTGCTGGAGTCGGTGTTGTTTTCTTTAAACAACACAAGCGAGAGTTTCTTGTCTCTCGATCTGGCCATCGATTTGCAACGAGCGAGCAGCTGATGAAAGGAGATTAAAGAGGCTCGGCCCGTCCGATCAAAACCATCATTTGGCTCCAGTTGGCGCACGCAAACTGCTGCCCACGCAATTGGCCGATCGGCGTTCGAAATGGCGCGCAAACTGGCCGCCGCCTGGCCTCGTTGGTAGGCTGGCAGGCTGGCTGGCTGGCCGGCCGGCCGGCCGAGGGAGCGAGCAAAGCGGCCGATCGGCGGCCAGCCAGAGCGACCGTCAGATCTCTCGTCAATCAAAGGGAAGAGGCAAATGTCAACGACTTTCGCCTCCCCCCCCCCACCCGCTAACCTCAAATCCATGGGCCCCAAATAGATGAGTGGCGGCGGCCGATTGATGGGCGCCCGAGCAACATGTTGGCGGCGGCAACGAGCAGCAGCAGCAGCAGCCGGCCGGCCGGCCAGCCAGCCTGTCCATTGTTCGCTCATTTGTCTCTGTCAGTGGAGCCGCCCGCTTTTGGCCTAGCGACTTGCGCGCGGCCATATGATTAGCCGGAAAGTCGTGACACATTTGGCCGCCCCCAGCGCCGCGTCCGGCCAAGTGAGCGAGCGCAACCGTTCGGGTTGGCGCGAGTTGAGCTGAGCTGAGCTGAGTTGGACAAGAGTGACCAAAGTGTTTCTGCGCATAACGGGCCTTGCGCATCTGCGTCCACGTCCGCATGAGCGTTCGCATCCGCTGACCTGGGCGGCCAATTTAACGGGTTTATTGGCGCCAGCTCGTCGTGACTGCTCTCCATTAGGCGGCCGAGGGCTCGCTGGACTCACTCACTCGAGATGAGATGAGATGGGATGCGAGGCGAGGCGAGGCGAGGCGAGGCGACGCGACGCGACGCGATGAGTTTAGCCATGAGCAATCATCAGCTGGCCGCTCGCTGGTCGGCGCAAACTTTCGATTGTCCTCCCTCCAAAATCGGCAACCCTCGACCACTGGACTCTGTTGAGCGGGTTGAGCCCTCCAACTAAAGGTGGTCCAAACAATATGGAAACATTTGGCCAAACATTCAAACTTTCGGCCAATAAATCATCGCCTGATGAGAGGCTCTGGCCCCTGTCCAGCTCAGCTCAGCTCTCCTCGCCTCGCCCCTCCTCTGCAAGGCTGCAATTTCCACTCGCATGAGCAGACGAAACCTTGCTGCTTGGGCCAACTTCGAGGCCCAAAAGCTGTTGCTCACTTTGAACTCTAAAACAAACTCGTCTCGTGCGCGCAACACGCGGATTCGGGCGCCATCCAGCCGGTTTTGGTGGCGAAAGTTGATGGCCAATTGGAGAAGTGGATTAAACTCGCGTTATTGCGGCGCCGGCATTTTCGGCCTGCCCGTTGGGTCGCCGGCTCGACTGTTGCTGCTGTCGCCGCCGCCGCCGCAGCCAACTGGCCGCGACCGCAGCCGAGGTTTGGCGACGAAAAGTCCCGTTAATCAAGTGATTGATTTGGCCGGCAAACATCCTTCCGTCGGTGGTGATGGCGGCGGCGGCGGCGGCGGCGGCATCAGTGGCAGCGAGCGCTCAAAACAAACCTCATCCATCAGTAAGTCGGATGCTGGCAGCGCTCGTTTATCTCAAAACTCCGGCCGCCAAAGCTGCTTAGGTTTGGCCAGGTTGAGCGCTGGAGAGTGGAGAAAGGTGAATCGCAGCTCGCAAATGCGAGCGGAGGCAAAAGTGGCATTGGGTGGCGCTTAATTTGATTGCCACTGGCGGCCAAAGCGAGCCGGCCAAAAGCCGAGCCGCTCGAGCTGGATGTTGTGGGCTTAAAACCGGATTTTCAGTTCAGTTGCGTCAGCACGAGCGGCTGCCCGGGCGTTGGCGCAGCGTTTCTGCGGATGAGTTTTATGAACCGGATTATCGCATCATGCGGCGGCGCATCAGGCAGAGTTGACGCCGGCGCCAGACAGAACAGGCATCAATCTCTGCGGCCAGGTTAGAGCGGAAATGGCGACTCCAAACAGAAGGCAACTCTAATTCAAACGCCAGCGATAGGCCTACCTGTCCCGGCGCACGCTTATAGGCTCACGGACGCAGCTTGCGCGCAGCCTAACTGTCCGCCCGTCTTGTTTCAATTGGGCGCGTTTGTTGCGCAAAAGACGACTTGGCGCTCAGAGGAGACCGACTGCGCAGATTGCCTCTCGTGTGCGCTCTCCTTGCTCGCGCGCGTGCGCACCCACATTTATTTGCCCATTTGATGACAATTGATTGTGCAAAAGATTGCTCGCTCGCCGCTCCACTTGCAGGTGAATCGTGTGAACCAATTCCTCCCCTTGCGCTCATTCGAACTTTTGCATTTCCAACTCTCGGCCAGCGCGAGCGAGATCAGCTTAGCGCGCGTGCGCCTTTACTCTCACAAGCTCTCGCTGGCCTTTTCAGCCCTATGCGCCAATTTGGACGCCGACGGGCAGGATTTATGTACCTTTGATTAGCTTATGAATTTTTTAATGGCCCCAACCTTATGCAAATAAATGGCCGCCATTAGGGGGGGCCAAATGCGACAACTGTCGACGCAGAGCGCCGGGTTGGAGCCATGAAACTGGCGCTAGAGTTGGCCGCGCCGCCCCGAACCAAGTCTTGCGTAATAAATCCAACATGCTTCCGTTTGGGCACGCAGACAAAGCGTCTCTCCCACTCGTTTCCTTGCTTCAATTCAAACACATCAAACATGCAACATTTTCTCCCCAATTGACGTCGTCCATTATCCGGCCCACAAGTTCCCCTCTTGCGTTGGCGCCCTGAGAGCGAGCGAGCGAGCGAGCAAGAATGGGCCAAAAAAGCGCCTTTCAGGGGGGGGGGAGGAAGGGGAATTCAGCTCAGCCTTAAAACTCAACTCTCTCGCTCCTCTTTTTGTTCCCAAAATCATCCTCATCCTTTGCGCCGACTTCCTTCCGGGTGACTTTAAAATCTGCGCCTCCGTTCAATCTGTTCACACGCCGCTGAGAAAGATATGAACTCCTCGCGTGTTGGTGTTGATTTTGGAGAGAGCGGAAGCGGAGAAACAAAGGATATTTTAACGGTTTGGCCAATTCTCAAGTGACTGGCGGCTTGATTGACACCTTGCGTCAGTGGGCCCGCGATCACACGCTTGTCTTGCTCCCGCTCGCGCTCTTACTTGCGCTCAGCTCGGCTCAACTTGGCCGGCTCCTCGGCCAACCCATTTGGCTTGCCTGGCCTCAGCGAGGCGCGCGGCCGCCACTCGAGTATTCATTATCGCGCTCCAGTTGCTAGCGCAATTCCTATGCCAATTGGCCGCCGTTTGCTTACGTGGCCGCGCAGGCAAACGCGTTGCCCGAGCGCACGTGGGCCGCTCGTTGCGGCGGCGGTGGCGCTAAACTTTTCTCAAAACTCCCTCCCTCTCTCTCTCTCTCTATGGAGCTGTCATGGCGACGCGCGACCTAATCTTGCAGGACTCGCGCTGAGTCCATCCATTCAGGGGGAGCCGGCGGAAGGGCGAGAGTTTGGATCAGGATCAAAATCAGGGGCTGCCAGTGCGATGGAGCCCTTTGAGGCTGGGCTAGATGGCCGAGCGGCGCAAAAAGCGCACACTGTCGCCGCCGCCGCCGCCAAAACTCCTGCCCCACATCGGCCCCCATTTGCGTCCAACGAGAGACATGGGCAATAATATCTCCAGTTTTAGTGGGCAAAGGGGCACCACCAACTGGCCGGCTCCACTTCCGCCTGTCGTCATGATTCCATCTGGTGAGTGTGTTTTTTGGGCTCGCATTCAAATCAATCAGTCGGCCAAGCTTTGAATTGCGCAAAGGAGCAGCGCGCGCGAGCTTTTCTCGCCCACGAGCGACTGGCCGCCGCTCTGAGTGGCCGCTCGTCGGGGCAAGCAATTTGCGATGATTCCACGTGGGCGCTAATGATATTTTGACTCGCCCGCTGACCTCACGAAATGGGCCACTTCCGTTGGGGCGGCCAAGGTCACGAGGAGCGCGGACATTGGAGCTGCCGCCCACTCGTCACGCAATCGACTGATGATTGGCCAGGTGGAGTTGGCTGCGGCCGCAGAGGGGCAGCTTGGATGCGAGGAGCAAGCGGGCCAAACCTATTCTCAGCTCGTGCGCCACCCAGCTCAATGGGACCAATAACCAATTCTCACACTTGTCATGCGCGTTTGCTAAAGCTAATGAAGTGATTTATTGAGATCAAGTTTCGGCTGATTGAACTGGCCGGTGAGAGGCTGAACTTGGCCAGGCTAAAAGTGTGGCCACAGCGCAGTTAGTTTAGCGGCTTCAAAGGGGGAATTGATTCTCAGGGAGCGGAAACAGATTAATGATCATTCTGGTTGCTCGCCAAAAGCGGGCCAAAATCCTTTGGTGTCGTCTTCACAGCGCGTTTGGCCGCTTTGCTTGTGGAAGCAAATTGTTTACGCTCCCATCGGCGCTCTTGTGTGGGAGTTGACATGTAAATTGGCCGGCGGAAGGGAAACGCGTGTTGTTTTAAAGTGAATTTAACATGCCAACTCTAGCGCTACCTAATGGGCTTCAGTGACGCTTCATTTGACCCGTTTGCAACCAGTGTCAAGCTTGACTTTGCTCCTCATCCTCTGTCCTCGTCGTCCCCCTCCGCTGGTTGCGCTGCTAGATTTGAAAAATAAATAACGATTTTATCTCGTCGCCGTTTGCGCGCGCCGAGGGCAACCGGAAGAGATTGATGAACAGCGACAGGCTCCTTGTTGTTGGCGGGCTAGTTCCGCTTCATTTGATTACACTAATGAGCGAGTTGGATGCTTTTTCACACACATTCAAACTAGCGCAGAAAAACCAATTCAGGCGCCACCAGCGCGCGCTGGCCACTTTAGAATCGCAAAATTTTATTACTTATTCAATTCAATTCAATTCAATTCGTACAACTTGTCGCCCGCTCGGCCCACCTAATTTGCGGGAAAATATTTACAAAATTTGAAAAGCCTCCTCCAGGTAAGTTTCAGTCAGCTTCCGCTTCGTCTCCTTCCGCTTGCTTGTTTGAATGGACATGTCCGGCTTGAGAGCGAGCGCGCGAATAGTTCACTAATTTGTCTCAGCTCACTTCCAACTGCGCGGAACTCAACAATCTGCCGAGACTCCACCAATTGGCACCTCTCTGCCCCATTTATCCTCCTCTGGCTTCGTCCCGCGAATAGACTAGAGCTGGTCAGCAGGTAGTTCCGAATGCACCTCAGCCACTCGACCAAGCGACTTCCTCTTGACTGCTGCTGCTGCTGACTTGATTGGTCCATATTGTTTCCCCTTTGACTTAGTTCACTTCTCGCCCACTCCAGAAACTCTCACCTCTCTCTCTCCCCTTCGCTTTGCTTCCTCCTCCAGTTCTCGTTCAGTCTCCAACTCTGCTATTGCATCCGCTGCGACTAATTGAGTTTGACGCTTTCATGATACGAACATGATGTTGTCAGGACGCCTCCTGAAACTTAACTAAACTCTCGCCATCAGCAATGATCTGCGGCCGCAACAACTGGGGGCGGCCAGACAATCGGGGAATCGGTTGCTGGCTGGGGTTCGAATGGGAGAAATGGGCAAAGTTGTCACCAAACGAGCGGCGCCAGTTGAGAGCAATGCAAATGTCGCCAAATGAACGCTAAACTATAAGGCACGCGCATTCATTGGCCCGCTTCCTTTCCCCCTCCCTCCCCCCCTCTGAGCTCACTCGCGAGGCAGATGGGCGCGCGCGCGCACTTGATTCGCCCTCGCTGTCCTTTCCAAGTTGTGTCAGTCATTCTGGCAACAATGTGGCTCAATTTGGGTGCGCGCGCGCAACTTTGGCGCGCGCGCACTGTTCGCGTGCCCACTCTTGTCTACGGGGCCAAAGCCGCAGAGCGGCTGGCCTAATCGGGACCACCTTACGCATGCGCCTCCGCCAACTTGTTGGTCGGAGCGAGAGAACGCCAATTGGCCGGCCAATGGGGCAGCCGGCGCCTGTTTGGCTCAACTTTTTGACTGTTGCGCCACCAAGTTGTTGGCCGCAACCGCAAGTAAATCCATTATAACGAGCTGGCTGCAGTAATTGGACTATTATCTATTCGAACGCTCCACTTTTTGGCCTCGTATCTCTCGCCCGCCGCTCAACCTGGTTGGCGACGGAAGTGGCCGCGCTCGGCTGGCTGGCGCCCGCTCAGGAGGCTTGTTGGCCGGTTTTGCTTGTTTAATGTGCCCGATTCAAGTTGGTGGCCCCCGCGAGCGAAAGAGCAACTTGTGTTTGAGGCAAGTATAAGCAAATTGACGTGACACAAATTCAAACTAAGTCGCACTCTTGGCTTTGCAAGTGGAACAATTGCGGGCGGAAACTGCAAAAGTGTCAATCAAAGTGGCCACTTTAGATTATCTCAATGCGCGCGAGGCTCGTCCCTGGGGCGGCCGGAAGGGAGGGAAGGAAGGGACAGAATTGAGACGGGAACAGGAAGACGGGCGGCAAAGAGGAGAGTCTGGTTTTGGGGCCAGTGGAGGGGCTAGAAGTCAAGGTGCAAGCGCGCCGCTCTCGGCCGGCCAATTGCGCGCGCCAGCAACGTTTCGTTCGTGCGCCCGAGCACCGAATCTGCCAATTCAAAGCAAACACCAGCTGCCAGCTCTCGCCAACTGAAACTGCGCAACCAGCTGAGGCGAGCGCCCACTTTGGGCCCAAGCAAATTAATTGATCCACTTTGGCCGGTAGCCTTTTAATCGCTTTGGTTGCCCCTCGCGAGGCAGAGGCGGCGGAAGTTGCGCGCCAGAGCCAAAGTTGGCCCGCCAATCGCTTGTTTGATCGCCCAGTTTGCGCCTGATTGATTAACGATGAACTTTTGAGCAAACTTTGAGCGCCAAATCAGCTTCAGACGCCCAGCGCGCGCGCACGCTTGCATTTGCGCCGCCGGAAACGCCCACTTACTGGAGCCAAGCGAAGCCAAATGTTGGCGAAACAAGTGGATCAATTTGGGGCCAACTGGAACGGGCGCACTGGGCGCGAGACAAATGGCGCCCCTCTGTCAGAGTTCACGGGTTCAATTTGGTGCGCCGCTCGGGATCCAAACTAATGCCGGATCATCGATGCATAACAGAGAGTTTGTTGGCCGGCGACAAGTGAAGCCCGCTCGCCCCTCCTCCTCCCCTTCCGGCGACCCTCTGATTTATCTGCGTCACGTTGCCGCCGGCGCAAACCTGCCAGCCAGGCGGCGCCCACTCTACCTGGCTAATTGCGGCCGGCCGAGGAGTGCGCTCGCTCAAACTCGTTGGCCCCGCTTTGGGCGGCAGAGCGGCGCGCCGGAAGCTCGAAATGGAACAAACGAGAGAGGCGAGTCGAGCGGGAGAGGATGTTTCCGTTTTGCTTTGGCGGAAGTGAAAAAGTCGCAGCGAGGAGCTATTTGAAGTGGGACAAAAAGTGGGCTTGTCGCTGGAAACAATCGATGGGCTTGGTTCGCCGCGTAAATTGATCCACTTTTTGCCCCCTTTGCTCCCTTCGTCGCGTCCCAAATCTCGAGTGACGCAACTCGCAATCAGATGCTGGCCGGATGTTCACTCAATCAAAGCCAAAACTTGCGCCCAAGTTGAAATTGGATCCGCTGAAGCTGGCGGCGCAAGCGCAAACGGGAACACCAGCGCCAACAATACCTTGGCCACATTGTTGCCTCCCTCAGGCTGGCTGCTTGGCGGAGGAGGTGGCGACTGTTTCGCGGCGAGCGCACCTGCGAGCTGGTCTCCTGTTCCCTTTCGCACGCTCGTCTGCGCCAAAACAACCTCACCGAGTGAATGAAAGTGACGAAAGCATATAAGATGCGTGCGAAACAAACCTAATGAATGAATTAATTCCAAACCAACGAGCCTCATCCGCTAAAACTGTCTTCCGCTTTATTTCGGCTTAAACTGGGCTTGTTTTGTTGCAGCAGGCTAAGCAATTGGCGCGCGCCAGCCTGGCTAGTTTGGTGGCAACATTGACACTCGTGTAAGAGTGCGAATCTTCTCACGTTGAAGGTGCGGCTTTGGGCCGCTGGTGCAGCGCTGGCGGCGGCTGCGTCTCCTTCTCGTATCGCGCGCAAGGTCGGCGCATTGAACCAGCGCAAAAATGGTGCGCACTCAAAGCGGCCAAAGCTGATTAGTGATTCGTTCTTGAAAACTGAGATTTTTGCGGTTTGATGGGATTTGCGCATTTGGCTCCAACTAAGCAAACTGAGTTGCGGCGGCGGCGGCGGCAATAACAACAACCGATATAGACCAGCGGCCGCATACGATCACATGGAAACACTCAAGGCCCTCCGTAGGTTAACGGGCGGCGGCTCGACAGCGCGGGCCAGGTCGGCCGCAATTGCTTGATTTGGCGGGCGGAAAACGATTTGTCCGTCGGCGGCGGCGGCGACGAAGATTAGACGGCCGAGGATGGCGGCTTGCCTGCGCGTGGCCAGGATCAATCAGTTGATGGCTCAATGTGCTCGGGCGGCCCGAGAGGCGCCGCCGCCGGCAGAGGGCCGCGCAAATCCGGCTCGATCCCATTGAGCGCCAAGATCGGCCAGCTCGCCGATCTTGGCCCTGCCAGCCTCTCGCCCGTCGACCAGGCTGATTGAAATCAGCGAGCTCGGCGGCGGCGATCTGGTGCCGCTTGCCGATTGACAGGCCGCCCGTTAATTCAGCTCGGCGGCCCCACATATGCAAAACAAGCGGCTCCAGTCGGCGTAATGGATCTGGGTGCGCGGAAGTGGTGCACCCATTTGCAGCTCCAAACTCGAGCCGCCGCCGCCTCCTCCTCGGGGGGATGCACGTGTTTCCGGTGCGAGGAAGCGAAAATTAGATTAGAACTGGAAAGAGTTTATGCTGATGGAGGAAAAAGATTAAGTTTGTTGAAAGAGTCAGTTGAATGTTGAATGTCTTTGCTCCAGCTTGGACAGGGACAAGCTCCTTGTCTTTGTTGTTGTTGCTGTTTAATTTATTTCGATTGCTCGCTCGTGACTCTGCTCCTATTTGTATCGCCTTCGCCCCTTACAACTTCCTTTCAAACAACAGCAACGCCAACCAACGACCACCGCCAATCAATTGCGAGCCAAATGGCGAGAGTTCCCCCCACTTTCCGTTACTTCGGCCCGCAAAGCAAAGGTAATTTATGAGCCCCCAAGAGTTGGCGGGCCGAGAGGAAAACTGGCAACTAAGTATCTTGCCTCCACTTCCACTTCCAGCTCCAACTCCAACTCCAACTCCAACCCCAACTCCAACTTCAGCCGAGTTCAATCAGGCCAAAGTGGAGCCGATCCATTGGCGGCTTCACTTGGGGAGCCCAAGGCGGCCATTTGGGCCATTTAGGCTCCATTGCGGGCGAGGTGAGTTTGGCTAGCAGTTTTGAGAGTGTCTGTCGCTGTTAGCGTAAGTGTGAAAAATGATAAACTTAATCGCCCAACTCGCTCGCCCTGACCGTCGCGCACAACTTCCGCTTCGCTTGGCCCAACTCAACCCGACTCGACTCGACTCGACTCGACTTGGCCACTCGAGTGTCCGGCTTCCTATTCAGGGGGAGGGTGGCCGATTCAATTAGACCGAAGATAGAGATCTGGGTTGTTTTCGAGCCGGGCACTTTCAATTTAATGTATTGAAATTGAGAGGGACGTTTGTTGGTTTGCTTGCCTGGCTTGCTGCTCTGCCGGCCAGCTGCTCGCTCCAGCAGCGAGCCTCGGGGTGCCGCCAGCACCTGAGCCCATCTGATCCGTTTACATATCATTATAGCCGGCGCTTGGCCGAACAAAACTCTCGCATAGTAATGAGCGAGCCTCTCCGCTCCCCTTGCCCATCTTCCTCTCTCACCGGTCAGCTGCTGAGTGACCACTTCCGCCGTGACACTTAATTCAATTGTTGCGTCAACAAGCATGAGCGGCCGGCGGGCTGCTTTTGGCGGCCTCTCGGTCAAGTTTTGTTTTCGTTTCAACGCCGTTTTTGGAACTCGGCCGCAACCTCAGCGTGATTGGCCAGAAGACCACATTTGGTGGCCAGAAAACAAATGGACAGCTCCAACGAGCGGAAGCCGCCGGTCAAGCAGCCTGTTGTTGTTGTTGCTGTTGTTACTCCAGCCACTGCTGCTGCTGCTGCCTCTGCCTGCCGGCCGCGTACTTGTATATTTATATATAGTTGCAAGAATCCACCCACAAGTTTTGCTCAAAACTCAATGAAATGAGCAGGCGTCTCCAGTTTGGCGGGCCCATCGGCTCCATTGAATGGATTGGATCCGATGGAAATCACTTAACTTTGCTCCAACTGGGTGGAGGGCCGCCCACTAGTTTAGGTTGGGCGGCCAGTGTTAAGTGAGGCAAACGTTTGAGAGGGAGAACAGTGGAGCTGGTCTCTCTCTCTCTCTCTCTCTCTTCGTTCAGTATGCGCTGATAGCGAGGACGATGTGACAACAGATGTAAATTACGACCAAGATTTTGCTTGTCCGAGCGCCAGATCAAGCGGAGGAAAGCGGCGCTTGAGTTTTGCGCCCACGCTCGTGGGTTGGTGGCCGCGCTAGACCCTCGAATGGGGCCGCGTCGGCAGATTCAATGGCTCATTACTGAGCTGGCGCCCAGTTTGTTCGCAAACCGATTGCGCGCGATAGCCGCCGCCGCCCCCGTCCTCGCGCGAGGGTTGCGCAACTTGGTTAAGGGGAGAGGAGGCGGCGGCGGCCATGTTTGCAAGCCATTACCTTCTCGCCACGCTGGCCAGCCGGCAGCTCGTGCGCCCGATTGAGGCCCCAAAAGAGGGAGCTGAGTAACAAACAGTGGCAGCTGATCCTAACGAGATTATGGACTCGACATTTGGTCAACCGATACGCACGCAGACGCAACATGAACCAAATTTTCCAACTCATATCCTTCGCCTGAACCAGCGTTTCACTTGGCTTGACCCAACCATGAGCGCCCGCCCACACGGACAGGCTACAATTTCCATCTCCCTCTCTCTCTCTTCGGCCCGCTGAAAAGGACCTCCCTCCATGTCTCTCTGCCGCCGCGCACTTGGAGCCTCCGCTCGCCCTGAGGGCGCACCTGGCCAGGTTGTTTAATTAATTTTTTTTTTTACTCAGCGAGCGCTCGTTTGTCACCTGTTCAGTTCGCCAATCAACGTGACTGATTGTGAAAGCTCAACTCGGTTGCTCACCTGCGATCATTAACACGTCCTCGTCTCTCAGCGACTCGGACAGAAACATGACGCGCAAATGTTGTCCGTCAAAAAGTTTCCGGCTCTCAGCTTGCACAACTCGGGCAAACTAATTGCGGGTTTGGGTGCCCATTCTGGGCGACCACCAGCGCGCCAGCCAGACTTTGCTCGCACAAATCATGGCCATGGCTCAGTTGGTGACTTGTCATCTACTTCATGTCTAGGCTCAGCAGCGCCACCCGGCTGGAACTAAAACCGCCGCCAACCTCTCCATAGAAACACCGGAGCCAAGATAGAACCTTCTCGCTGCACACTCAATAACAACTGATACTAATAACAACTTGTGGTGTGACTAATAATATAACCAAATAGGTTCGAGTTAGTACAGTAATATCCGGATGGAAAGAAAGAGAGAGAGAGAGAGAGGGAAATATGAAATTCAATTTTTGTATGCAGTCGAGCGAAACAAAAGCAATTTATTTGGCTTCGCCGGTGGGTCTTTTGTCTACCAAATGGGCTCGGGCGCAAGTTCTGATTTATTGGCTAGATTAGCTGGTAGATTTTTGGGTGGACGAATTTTTCTGGCAGTCTTTTATACTTAGTGCGTCTAATACTAGACGTTACGTTTGAGATGCTCCTATCACAATCTATATTTCAGTGTCTCATTTCAGGGTGAAATCTTAACGCAGTTTCTTCCAAAGGGGATCTGTTTTGAGGTATTGCAACTCTTTATGCTCAACAAGCGTTTGCTTCAGTTCAAAGGGGGTGACGCAGCAAACGAATTGAGATAGCGCGCTTGGAGCTTCGTCTGGTTTCTTTGATCTAATAAGACACATTTTGCCCAGAGTTGAGATGTTCTTAAAGGCAAGCGAGCTAGTGGTGTCAAATTTGTGATGACCTCTGAGGCTCGAAAACTCGGCTAGCGCTTGCAGACAAAAGGTGAGAGTTTCGTTCGAGTGACAATAACAAACTGCCATCTTAAGTAACTCCAACTGGTCTCTAGTCAGCCACTTTAGTCGCTCGGCAAATCTTTTGAGGTTGTATTGGGGATGTTCTCTTGGATTTTCGGGTTGGTTAAGAGAAAATTTTCCTTTCTCGTCCCAAGAGCACAGCGAGATGAGGTAGCGTTTCAGTTCACGTATCGAGTAACAGCCCACATCGTGCATAAACTCCAATTGCATCTTCAAGTTGCCTTCGATTGGATGGCCATTGAGCAACTCCGAGGCAAATTGAACAAACTCCTCTCTTCTTCGGTATGGCCATAGTTCGAAAAATTTAGCATTCAATCTCGATCGCACTCTCTTTTCCAAGTTTTCGGTGCAATCTAGCGCGAGTGTGAGACCGATGAGGGTGACGTAAGTTCCAGCCTGTGTCAACTGGGTTAAACCGTATAGTAGGCTCTGCCTCTGCTTACAGAACTCTTCAAAGTCATGCAAGACTATCACAATCTTTTGCTCGCCCTTCGAGCTAAGTTTCTCTATGTCATCCAGGAGTTCTTGCAACGAAGGTTTCAATTTCCGGCCTAACTGCTTTGCTATGTCTCTTATAGCAGAATAATCGTCGGAATAGTGATACGGAACTACGTCTATCATCTTCAACTCGACTGAAACCTGTTCGTCCCTTGGACGGTTTCTTTTCTCGTGCTTATGCAAGTCATCGTAGAGCTTCGCCGCCACTTTGACGAGCGTCTTCTTACCCATTCCAACATTTCCCCTGATTATCAAGGTGCTTGAATATCTGGAATGCAAGTATCCGGATACAAACTCTAAACCGTCGTTGAATCCTCCGTAATAAACGATCTTATCGGCAATCTCTCCAAGTTTGACATTCGGCTTGAGATTGGGAGCCATTCCAAGAGCCTTAGTTCTGCGAATATCTCTCAGAGAATTTCGATTCTCACTTTATTTATGTACGCCCGCGCACACAAACCTCCTCGCGGCTTTGCGTCCATCCTTCGGCGCCAGTGCAGATGGCTGGCTTAGAACTAGCGTAGAACTGCTTTCGGCCAATTGTATTATTAGATCAGATCTCCCAACTGTTTATCCGAAGGGTTATATTGGCCTCGATAGGTACCATGCACCGATGGTTTCATCCAAACTTAAATAATGTTGAAGCAGAGAGGTTGCTTCTAGAGCGCGGAGGTGATGGAAGCTTTTTAGTTAGGCCGAGCAAGTCTTGCGCTGGCCATTTCTCGTTATCAGTTAGACGTAGGGATAAAGTGACACATATTAAAATAAGACATTTAGGAGATTTCTATGACCTGCATGGTGGTGAACAATTTGCCACCTTAGCCGAATTGATTCAATATTACACTGAAAATCAACTTAAAGAGAAAAATGGTGAAGTCTTTGAGCTCAAGAAGCCACTGAACTCCTCTGATCCGACCACCGAACGCTGGTTTCATGGTTCAATCAGTGGCGCTACTGCCGAAAAACTCATCCGCGACAAAGGATCTAATGGCAGTTTCTTAGTTCGAGAAAGTCAAAGCAAAGTAGGTGATTATGTGCTCACAGTTCGTACCAAAGATGAAATAAGCCAAGCAGATAAGGTAACCCATGTAATGATTAGGCACCATAACAACAAATACGATGTTGGCGGAGGTGAAAAGTTTGACTCACTGACTGAATTAGTTGAGCATTATAAACGAAACCCAATGGTTGAAACAACTGGTTCAGTTGTCAATATGAAATATCCATTCAATGCTACACGTATCACCGCCTTAGATATTGATGCTCGTGTCGCAGAGCTATCTAAGGAAAACCCTTGCAACAATGGGAAGGAAGGCTTTTGGGAGGAGTTTGAACACCTCCAGCACCAAGAGTGCAAAGTTCTGTTTAATAGGAAAATTGGACAAGAAGATAGAAACATGTTGAAGAATCGTTATAAAAATATATTACCCTATGATTATACTCGTGTGATTTTAAAGAAACCGATGTCATTCAAAAATGAAGATAATAATTCAGATGCTGACTATATTAATGCCAATTATATCAAATTAGTATACGAAGATACAACTATATCGCCAAGAACCAAACCTGTGCCACATAGCAAAATATATATAGCGACTCAAGGACCACTTCCAAATACTATAAACGACTTTTGGTGGATGGTCTGGCAAGAAAAATCCGACTGCATTCTAATGGTGACAAAAGAAATTGAACGGGGTAAACACAAATGTTACAGATATTGGCCAACTCTTGAGCAGCGGAGCATTCGGTGTGGACCATTTGATGTTCGGATACTACTAGATTCCACTAACAAATCCAATGTTGACAGTTACTCTCACCGAGAGTTCGAGCTTAGATATTTGGGGGGAGACGAAAATAATGATTGTTTGAATGTACGCCGCGTAATACAGTACCAGTATCAAGCTTGGCCGGACCAAAATATACCCTCAAATCCCGCAAGCATATTAAATTTTCTTCAAGAAGTCAATCGTCGTCCACCGAACGGTCCATTAATCGTCCACTGTAGCGCCGGAATCGGTCGTAGCGGGACCCTTATTGTTATTGATATGCTAATGGATCAGCTCAGGCACAATGGCTTAACTTATGAAATTGACATTCAGCGTATTGTAAAAGTTGCCCGCGCTCAGAGATCTGGGCTAGTACAAACTGAAGCTCAGTATAAGTTTATATATTTAGCAATTCAAAATTATATTGCCTCTATGAGGCAATGGATGAACTCAACATTTTAACGAAAGACATAACCATAAACGATATCAAGTTAGACTTACCGGCCATCTAGTCTATACAGCCCCCAATAAAACTTGTTATCTTTGCCGAGACTCCTCATCAGGACAGTCTCAATAAGCGAATGCTACGTTTGAGCGGCTTGAATGCATACATCCCTGTTGAAAAATTTACTTAGACTTGATCAATTGATAGGTTTATAAACATGCAGGAGAGTCGTCTTGGTAGAATTCTAGGGCATGAGAGAGTATCCTCCCTGGAGCCATCAACTGCACAGATCTGGGTGGTAGTGGCGAACACTCAAATGCGATCCTTTGGGACAAGTGTGGAGAAGAGTTCCATACTAACAGCAATTGAACATGGGTCGGTCAGTCTTGAGAGAATGGCAGGGTTATTTCTGAATCAAAGATGATGTACGAGACGTAGGTCCTGCCGTATGACTCCAAAGGGGATAATATTCCTCAACCAAGATGGGTAGATCGCTGCTGTGTTTAAGCTCTCGGGTTGATTCCAATCTATGTTGGCGGTGGGGCAAACAGGCGCGTCGACGCAGTCGGTAGAGTGGACAATCGATTCGCTCGAGGATGGGCGCCGCGGTAAACGTAAAATCATACAGCTCCAGTGTGATCCCAATTTTTGTCGGCGGGCCTTGGATAGACACTAAAGCGCAGTTTGCCTATGAATGTCGTCCGCACTTGAATTGGCCTCTTTCCTTCATTGGATTTCGTTTTGGTTATCCTTATCCTTATCAACCGAAACTCATTGAGGGGCACGAGCCCTTAGGAATCTAACTGCCGTAAGATCGGGTCAAATATCGGTCTTAACCGCTATCACCATCATAGATTCGTCTAGGGCGATTGTAGGTGTTCGATTCGCCTTGGTGCCGACGAAAATCAAGATAGCCAAAAGGTTATGGTCGAGTACACTCAGAATGATCTCAAGCGATTGTTAAGGTCCCATACAGATGATCGCGTGATCTAATGCTTTTGTAATCAAAGTAATGCTTTAAAGAAGATGACAGGAATTGAAGATCTTAGCTGTTCTCAATGAGAAAGGAAAGCTGAACTGGCGCCAGATTGGTTGTCCAGCTTGGGAGCCTCAGACTGAGGGAAACTGAATCGATTATGAGCATATCCCACTACAAGTGCTCGAGAGCGTCCAATTTTACAGAGACTCAATCAGCGCTGATCTTGCCCTTGAACCAAAATAAGACTGTTGGCCCACCAACTGGATGTACAACCCCTGATTAGAGATATAACGGATTCACTCTGAGCCTCGTCGCTCCCGTCATAACAAGCGCCAGAGATATCAATTGACTCAGCAATGTAATCTTAACGGAGATAACACTGCGAAGAATCAACTAGTCGTTGTTGGAGGAACGATCGTGAGTCCCTCACGCCGAAATATGATGACTCAAGGAACATGGCCATTGGGCATGAGTCCGCTGACGAGTAATGTTGATGTGGAACAAGCATTTTACAGTCCAGCACGACAGACTGCTTGCGGCCTCTATTCAGCCCATTGAGATATGATAAAGAAATGCGCCCTTGCCTCAGAGTGAACTCACCGCTTTATGGCGCGAATGTTGGATTCAGAGTCGGAGTCATTCGAAGTGAGTTTCCATATCTCCTGTCGTTAGGAGGGCGGTAAAACTGTGTTGTTGGTATAACTTGGCTTCAGGTTGCGTGGGTGTCACACTCAAGCGTAGAAGTGCGCGCGCCAGAGGCAAAGCCAAGAGGGGGCATTGAGGCTGCTTTAACCTCGGGAACGCAACTCAGGGGTTACATGTGTAGTGACTGTGGCGCCTTGTAGGCATACCCCACGCAAAAGTCTCTTGTTTAGTCAGGGGAGCGAGTTTGCAAATAGTCTGCTGCAAGTCTCTAGTCGGAGGCGATGGCCGTGGATTTTGCAGGCGAGGTTTCGAAAGAGAGAGAAGATTCAAAAGGATGTTTGTCGGCACTTGCAAGCGTTGCTGCAATCTGGATTGTGTTGCGCCATACGAGTCAGCCTGTCTTGCGCCGTTTTTCCTCGCTAACGCAGGCCAATGGCGCTTGAATGGGCCGAAGCCCATTGAGGCTGGCTGGCTTGTTGGTTGCCATATATGGAGCGAGCTATGTATGTGTCGCTCGGAAGTGAAGCAACTTGATCAGGCTCCACGCTAGACCATGCGCACTCTCGGTAGTAGCTAACTGAAAACGTTAATTGGGCCGGCGAGGCTTGGCAAATGCCGCCTAGCTCATCCTCCAGTGGGACGAATGTTGGCCGCTGTTGCCGGCCATGTTGACGCTAGCTGTTGCTGCAGCTTATGCTCACTAGAATCCCCTTGTTGCTCACTAGGTGATCCTGTTATTCTCATTTGTGTGGTCTAATGCTTCGCCCACGAGACTTGGGGGCGAAGGGAGGGAGAGGGAGAGTTGGAGGTAGAGGAGCAAGCGGGGGTGGATAACAGTGTATTCGGGTTAACACTAGCGAGTTTAAGCGACAAATTTTGCCTTTGCTAAGCTTAGCCGAGGCTGGAGCGATTTTGAGGAAAAAGGCAAGACTCTGCCGGCTGGCCTCAAGGGAAATCAGAGGCAGCAACGTTATTGTTGATTTTGTTAATTGTTTAAGTGCATAGGCCAGCGAAAAGTGGGCGAAAAAGAGCCTAAACTACACACCTACGGCAAAGTCTAATCAAGCGTTAGCTTCTCTTTGGCCCCATGGACACTCAGTTTGTAGTAGCTATGTGTGACTTGTCGAATAAAAGTTGCCCCAGGCTAGTTCAGTGAAGTCAACTTATGAGATCGTGGATATGATGGAGTGAGAGTGTTCCGATTGCGCCAGTTGTGTGAAATTGTTCTCGGCTATTGTTGCTCCTGGAGCTGAGTTTGCTCGTTTTGAAGTGACTTGTATAGCTACACTTCAAATGACGACAATCGCAGCTTGCGAAGCCAAACCAGCAAGCAAACAAACAAGGATGAACCGCACCAGCCGTCTTGTCTTTGCTCACCACAATAGATGGGCTGCAACGCTAGCGAGATATTGAGATCCCTTTCAGGCGGGTGCAAAATTTGCGGAGGTGGAAGTAATAGTTTGTGGGCGCGCGTAGCCAAAGAGTGAAAGATTGAGAAAACGCGGGCGATAAGTGCTAAGGCTAGCGGAGGCAGTTAGAGTTGTTTTAGCCACTACTACTAACGACTGCATCCGTTTCAACTTGGCTTCCTGCCTGCCACTCCAACAGACGCCAGAACAGTGCTAGGCTCGCCTCTCATGTTTGCCAAAGAGTTGTCTACAAGCTAAAACACTATGCCTCCTACGAGACGCGAGCAGTTTGAGCTGGACGAGCTTCTTAGCGATATATATAAAGGTATTGAGACTTTGCCTGATAAGTCGGCCCTACAGGCTGGCACGTATAGCCACCACCGTAACCAGTTTGTCCTATCGCCGACAAGCAACAAGTCCTCTAAGAATCTATACTCAACAAGCTACGTCAGGGAATACGAGTTGCCCGCCTCATCGCCCCTAGTCAAGCAGCACAAACAAGAGCTTGCCGCTCTAACTGCGAAACAACCCCAAAGATCCACCCTAAAAAGGCAAACGAACACACCAGACCAGTCGGGAACGCGCCAACAGAGTCAGCATCAATCGCTCGCCTCCTTCGTTACCTCGACGACACCTGAAAATAAGCGTCGCGTTCGAATAGTCGACCATCCAGACAAACTAAACAAGTGTTACAGTGAGCAACAGTTTGAGTTAGTCGAGCCAACAAGTGGAGAACACTTCACTGAGAGCCGAGCCGGTGGAAGGGAGAAGCCAGCTAATGTTAAACATGTTAACACAAATAAGCTCATCTATCACCAAGAGCGAGCATCAGATGATGAAATCTTAAGCGAACAAAACTCAGATGAAAATAATAGCCAAGAGAACGGCGACGATATTGACGGTGTAACGAGGGTTGAGTATTATCATACAACTTGGCTTGATAAGCAACTTGGAAGAGCCTCGAAAAGAAGGAGCAGCAAGGAGTTGAATGAACGCCAGGTGAAGGAGAAGGCTATGATAGAGGAGCTCAAGAGGAGCCTCAAGAATGGTGCAATAACATTGAGACAATCGTTTAAAGGCAAGAAAAATAGCAAGAACAAACCAAGTGAAACCTATGATGATCAGATGCTAAGTTCTGGGCATAGAAACCACGAATCCAATGTCATCGTATCCGGCTTAGCAACAACACCCAGGAAGCATCACAGCAACGCGAACGGACTAAGTAAATCCAACAGCAACCAGCAGAGGAAAGACCAACAAAGAGCCTCGAATCAACATTCAGCGACAACACCTAAGCAAACACTAACCTCGGACTCATCGATTGACAGGCTAACTGGCATCCGTGTCCAACCTGCGCCAGATAGGCGACCGCAAGAGCAGCCAACGCGAAATTACTCGCGCACTCTACCGCACAACTATCAATCTACGAAGACTCCCGGACACCAACTGTTACAATCCCATTATAGAGCGAACAGAAGCTTCAATACATTAGATAGTCAACGTTCGGCACTCAACACAAAAGAGAGCGACACGATGCGGAACGTACATTTCGACAACAGTGTAAATAATTGTCACACTGGAACAGGCAAGAGTCCAACCATCAACAACCACAACCAATCGAGCCAACACCTGCAGCAACAGCAACAACAGATCCACCAGTTTGATCAAGCGGCAAATACAATCAGCAGCATACCCTCTGCAACGGAAGTGGTTAGATCAGCTCTGTCTAGAAGTGGCAGCCAAGTTAGCTTGAATCAATTGAACAAAACCATCAACCTGCTCCCTAGTTCGCCATCGCCCTATATGCCAACGCCAACGCCAACAACACCAACCCAACAGTTGAAAGCTGCCTCGCCTTCCCTATCGCCGTCGCCCATTGGATCGCCATACCAGCCGCGTCACCAATCAGCTACTCAATTGAACGGCGCTTGCCAAACAATGCCAAACACTCGTAACACCTCTAACAGCAGCTTTAGTGCCACTAACAACCGACCACAACAACCAACTCTCCATGGGACAAGAACAATTGAGCGTAATTCACAACCTGAGTCTCAACCAGTCTATGCAAATCCTCATGCTTCATTGATGCAGCATAGGATTGAACAGCAAATGCGACAACCAGGCAGGAGCAATCATGCTTCAATACGCGAATTCAATGAACTTGACTCACTGCTTAGATCATTGAGTCCATCCTCAACCCACATCACACCAGGCTTCTCAACGAAGCCAGCGCAACCGTCGTTTGGTTTCGGATTAACGCCGGCACAACCGGCCACAGCAGGTCAACAGGCGCGACAGAACAACAACAACTCGGACATCTATGCGAAGGTCCATAAGCAACAACCAATCGCGACCAATAATCCGGACCTAGTCGCTGAAAGAAACAAGTCAAATTACTTACAACAACATTATGGATCCAACATAAACAGTAACATCGAAACTCACCAACCGTTCACAATCGATGTGACCAACAAGAGGGATGAGAACTGCATTGACAGACAGGAGCTGAGTGAATTTGAACGTCCAATTGAGCTATTGCCCTCGATGGAAGACTATCAAAACATAACAAAATTGAACCCCGTAAAGAATCACTACTGGTATAAACCCAATATGAGTCGAGATATGGCGATTAGTCTACTCAAGGACAAACCCCAAGGTACATTCATTGTGAGAGACAGCACCTCATTTAGGGGTGCATACGGATTAGCTGTCAAGGTTGCGAGATTGCCCAAGAACGTACTGAATAACGCGAATCTTAGGAATCCAAACGTGGATCCTTCAAGTGAGCTCATAAGACACTTTCTAATTGAGCCGACCTCAAATGGTGTCAGGCTGAAGGGTTATGCAAACGAACCAGTCTTCAGTAGTCTACCTTCTCTAATTTATCAACACTCCTTGACGGAACTAGCTTTACCGTGCAAATTGGTCATACCGAGGGCTGACATTGAGGATCCAAACTTCAATTACAAGCAGAAGCAATTCTTCGACGAGTTTGTAGCTAGTAAGGAGCAGGCTAAGCATACGCCTTACGAACGAACGAGTCCTAACGGCGGCTACAGGAAGTATCCAGGTGACGTTTATGTCCATAATGAGCATAGAATAATATTCGAGTGAGAGGAAATGCATGATAAAGATTTCTCTGTAGCTACATAAAAACGGGATCGCTTCATAAACGCGAGCACTTGAATGTAAACTAATACTTTGAAAAATTTAGTGACTAATGAATATTATAATACAACTTCTAAATCAATCATCGGGTGATCATAATAAATGATCTGTGAAAGTTTGAATCATCGTGATGAGTCCAGCGAAAGGATCTGATATCTTGTGCAAATTTTGTCGATTTCGAGGATTTCCAGATGAATTTGAGTGTCTTTGAATAAAAAAATTTGCCAACTGTGGTTTCGTGTCATCTAGCTAGCCGCATGAAACTCCTTGAAAGTTACGCAGGAAGTGCATTTTCGTTTCGCTAAGGGAAGAGCTCTCTTCAAAGTTCAGACCTATTGTGATTGGCTTTATTTCCATCTTGGGGGTTTGTTTGACTGGTGGAGCGCACTGCTGATCTGGCTGTCGGACTTTAACTTCCGACACTATCTTGACATCTGAATTTGAATCATTTTCTGCGTCACAATCTACATCAATACTGCGATTTGCGGAGTCATGATTTTCTTCGTTGTCGCTATTCAAATCAACTTCATCATCTGAAACATACCCGTGAGGAACGAAAGTTTTCATGTCTATTTCATAATCATCCAACTCCTCCTCATCCTCGGAATCATCGCCTTTCAGACTTTCGCCTGGGCCGCCAATATCCCACTCAGCTTCAGAGTCGACATCATATTCGAAAGCTTCATTATCCAGACCGTAAGGCCGTCTGCCAGTAACAATTTTGCTCTCCTTTTGCCAAGTTCCAAAATATGGCGGTCTCACATCCTCGTGGAATTGTAATAATTTTGCTCTCAAAGGGCCCCGAGGTTTCTTGACCAATTTGAATGGCTGATGCTGAGCTGTTCTGATACTGAGAATGTAGTTGGCTGACGAAGTGATATTAGCTAACTCTGCGTCGAATGAGTTTAGTCTGGCTTGGAAGTCCTCCACATGTTGCTTGTTGTAAATTGGCGCGGATCTTCTCGGATTCTCGTCTACGGCACCTAACTTGGAGGGGAGTTTAGTGAAATAATTGAACATGGTTTTGCTCGAGGGAGCCGCCATCTTGAGTTATCGTGTGGCTAAAAATATGTATCATAGAGAAAAAGAGTATTAATCTTAATAAAAGAGAACACATATGCTGTATCATGGGTATGTGAAGACAATTTAATCTGTGGGTAACGACGACGTGCTAGGTCGTGCACGCATTGGTTCTTTTATTCATCAACGCGCCAAATTTAACCTTGGAACGAGGCCGCAAAGTCTGTGACTATTTGCTTAAGTTTAACATCTAGGGCCTCACTAATCTTACCCTCCTTCGCAATTGTATCCAGAACGTCCTGGTGCGATGCTTTCATGTGAGCTAAGAATTCTTTTTCGAACTTCTCTATCTTCGATGGATCTAATTTGTCAAGGAATCCGCGCACACCTGTATAGACTACAGCCACTTGGTCCTCGATAGCCATAGGAACATATTGACCTTGCTTGAGAAGCTCAGTCAGTCTAACTCCACGACTCAAGAGTTGCTGAGTTGCGGCGTCCAAATCTGAACCGAATTGAGCGAACGCAGCAACCTCACGGTATTGGGCGAGCTCTAGCTTCATCGAACCAGCAACCTGTTTCATGGCTTTTGTTTGCGCAGCTGAACCGACACGTGACACAGACAAACCGACATTGATAGCCGGTCTGATACCTTTGTAAAAGAGCTCAGTTTCCAAGAAAATTTGTCCATCAGTAATAGAAATGACATTGGTTGGGATGTAAGCCGACACATCTCCAGCTTGGGTCTCGATAACTGGTAAAGCAGTCAATGATCCGCCGCCGAATGACTCGTTCATCTTTGCCGCTCGCTCAAGAAGACGCGAATGGAGGTAGAAGACATCTCCGGGGTAGGCCTCACGACCTGGAGGACGCCTTAGGAGTAGCGACATTTGACGATAAGCTACTGCTTGCTTAGACAAATCGTCGAAGATGATGAGAGCGTGACGTCCATTGTCGCGGAAAAACTCTCCCATCGCACAACCTGAATATGGAGCTAGGTATTGCAGTGGGGCAGCATCCGAGGCGGTGGCTGCAACAACGATGGTGTACTTCATTGCATCGGCATCTGTTAAACGCTTGACAATTTGGGCAACAGTGGATCTCTTCTGGCCGATTGCTACATAGATGCAGTAAAGCTTCTTTTTCTCGTCTGTTGAATCGTTGAATCGCTTTTGGTTTATAATCGTGTCAATCGCAATCGCAGTCTTACCAGTCTGACGGTCACCAATGATCAGCTCACGTTGACCTCGACCAATTGGCACAAGACTATCGACAGCTTTAACTCCAGTTAACATTGGTTCACGCACACTAACACGGGGGATAATACCAGGAGCCTTTACTCCCACACGTGCTCTTTTTGCTGACTTCAGGGGGCCTTTGCCGTCAATTGGATTACCTAAAGCATCGACAACACGACCTAAAATCTCGTTTCCGATAGGAACATCTACGATTGCTCCCGTCCTCTTGACAATATCACCTTGCTTTATGAGCTTGTCGTTACCGAATACGACAATACCCACGTTGTCAGGCTCCAAATTGAGGGCCATTCCCTTGAGACCTGACGAGAATTCCACCATCTCCTCTGCCAAGATGTTTTTTAAGCCATAGACGCGGGCAATACCGTCACCAATGGACAAAACGCGGCCGGTTTCATCTAAATTGGCCGATGCCGTTTGGCCGAGAATTCTCTCCTCAAGGATGGAGGCGACCTCGCCAGAATTGGTGGCGGCAGGCCTTACAATAGAGAGCGATAATTTACGGCTACATTGTGTCCTGCCTAGATTTGATAGCTTGGGCACGAGACGTCCAAGAGAGAGCATATTATTTGATAATTGGGTTGCAAAAGATGTGGATATAAGTCGAACACACCCACAATGTTGTTCCGAGTGAGTTAGCGATTGGTCTTGATCCTCCTGAGCAATAGAGGGAGGAGAGATTGAACACGAGGGTGTTGTGACAAATCTGGTGGAACAAATAAAACCTGATGGTGGTCGAGGTCGTTGAATCTCATAGAGCAGCAACTCTCGTTTTCTCTCTCACTCGCTGCAGTGAAAAGCGTAGCAAAAGGGACGGCCTAAAAGTCGTGACCAAAGCAAAGGACAAACCTAGTGTCGCATAAGTAAACGACCGAGAGTAATGGGAAACATCTGTACAACAGATGAATCCTCTGAAGGGGCACTACCATCGGCGGTCGCTCATAGTGTAACAAGCGAAGATTCGGCTTGTGCCCAAGGAGATTTACGACGCGTGCGCAGTTCCATCGTCCATAGATTGTTCGGCGCCTTATTCAAATGGCGCATCTAAAGACAACTTGCCGATTGTTCCTAGATCCCTCATTATCTACTACACGGCATAAACATGGACGTTGTTTTGGATCTTTGAAGTCTGTCTACCAATAAGAGTATGTTAAAAATTCGAGGCGTTGACCACACTGACAGAACAAGAGGGAAACGCCACTTGCAATTCACGAGCATGATCGGAGAGTCTCTGTCTCGTGACTGTGGTCATGTGTAATTTTGGATGTTCGAAATTTGAGTTGCAATCCATAAACAACGTAAATAAAGTCAACTACTTGACTGAAACGGCAAGCTCAGTTAGATGCTCTCGACAGGAGTTACAGAGGTATAGATTAGCTTCAGTGCTCATGTTCACTCGTTGGCAGAACCGTTGATTACCTGCATCCGGCAGCGGCCGCCTCTCAGTGGCCGACATCTCTACCTTTGCGTCCGAGCGACAAGTTTCAAGGCCCTCGTTTCAGATATCGACAAGAATTTTCAATTTCGTCACGAGATGGCGTCTAGCATACAGTTTCATGCAGGAGGTTTCGGCAGGTTCCGCGGATGAACCTTGCGATGGAGCTCGCGTGCGTGCCAAACAAGTGAAAGTTGTTCATTAGGTTGAAAAATCAATCAAACGAAGCCACTGTTGGCGGCCTGGTAAAAAGGAACTTTCTGCCAGGATTAGGAGACAACGCGCCAGTTGCCGGTATCGCTTGTTGTTGCTTCCAATTTTGGTGCGAGGAATCGATCAAATTCTCACCTGAAGTTTGAAGATCAAACAAACACTTGCTGCAACCTTGTGGGCGCCAATGCTGGAGCCTGAGCAATTGCAGCAGGTTGCTAGCTAATTAGGGCCCTATCGGGATTCAAATAATGACTCCTGCCGGCTGCAATCATGGTCGGCGGTGCTTGGCCAAATTCGAATTGGAACAACTTGTCGGCTCGATGTTTCGGAAGGTAGAAATGACTCGTCGGGCCAACACTGAGCCATGATTGTAGTTTCGTTTGGCGGCGACATTTGAGTCGCTCGGCGCCAACAGAAAATTTAAGGGCCTGAAACGAGACGGCCAGTGAACCTGATCGGCAGCCTAGTATCAAAGCTCTGTTCACCTTATTACCCGCAAAGCCCGACAGCGATCGTCAGCCTCCTCTTCGCCTTCTTCCTCCCGTTCGAACGATAATGCCTCTGATAAATTAATCGCGTGACAAGCTGGCCAAGGCTTTGTTGTGTCCAGTAGGAGAGCGTTGATGGTGGAAACAGGTGCAAAATAGAATAAATCACCCGCAGAAGAGATCCTCCTCTCGCTTCAGGTAGTCAACGAAGCCGCTCATCTCATCAATCTCGAAATGGGACTCATTGCCGGCACTGTTGCTCGCAAATTCTTGCTCTTTTTGTTGTGTCTAGGCGAAGAAGAATAGGACTGTTGGTTTGCTCGAACTGCCGAGAGTCTAGGCGGACGAGTCTTGGCTCCTCCACCAGCTAGGAGCTTTCAGCGTGGAATTCTAGGCAAGCTGAATCTCTGGAGGGGGGACGCCTCTTGAAAGGGAGAAACAGACAGCCAGCGACAGTGCGGCGGCGCACACTAACAATCGGCGGAGGTGTTTTCATTATCAAGTTCATGGTGATTGAAGAGACCACAATTTGGCTCGATCTATATTGAGATGTTACCAGTGTACTTACAAGTGAGCTTACTAAAATAGCGCCTGGCTTGTATTTAAGGCGCGCACAATTGGATAGGCTGGGCCTTGACTGGTTGTTTGGAACTCGGACTTTGGCCGGCTCAAAATGGCCTCGCCCAGCTGGGACGGTTTAGAAAATTGAGAGGCCGCCGAGATTCTTGCACGCGAGTTCTTGCGCTCGCCCATCAAGCTGGCGCCAAGATACTTTTGGTTGTCGGCCCAAGTAGATTGGATTGGCGGGAACGCATCAAATTGGCCGCTTGATGAATCCCCCAAATAGGCCCAAGTATCCAGTATTTGGAGTTGCCTCTCCAGCGCCGGGCTTAGGAAAGCTCAAATGCGCCAACAACAACTAGCCTAAACATAGGCAAGTGGGCAGGCAGGTAGGCGGGCGGGTAGCAAGCCAAACAGTTGGACAAGCTCTCACCGCTGGCCACAGTAGCGTCGGTTGGGATTTAGTTTGCAGTGTTGCAGGTCGATGATGTTGCCATGATTGTTTGGTGGCAGATTGATTGAGTATTGGAAACAAGGAGTCACGCGATTGGCTACTTTTACATCACCGGACCAACAAACTCATAGAAGGCCCAAATTTAAGCACTCACTTTGTGGATCATTGTGCAGCTTTCTCGTGGCTCAAGCCTATTGGATGGCCGCTAGATGTTTGGCGCCACTCAAATCCAAAATAAGACCAAATGGGACCGTTTTCATTGCACTGGAAGTGGCAGCTGCAACTGCGGGGAGCTGCAACAATAATAACGATGAATTTGTATATTCCAGCCTCGGAGATTATTGTTGAGTCTAGATGAACTTGAATTTCAATATACTGGCCGAGACAAGTTCATTGCGGGCGCCGTTATTAGGATGGCGCCGGCGCGCTACTTGTTCGTCAGCCCTATAGTTAGCTTGCTGGCCAACGCCATCTGAAACGTCTATGAGGTTCACTACTGAGCTAACTTGTGCCGCTTGTTGAACCAAGCACTCATGTTGAGGCTTTGCAGGCCACTTGCGCCATAACGATTTGCTTGATCCACAGGTGAACAGCTTGAAGTCGCAACGCAATTTTAAGCCTCATCTCAGAGGGCATCTTGTCGTCCGAAAGTGCGCGACATGACATGGGGAAGCAAATTCAGCTTCATGATTGTGCCATTAGCATGCAATTAGACTGCTAGCCGGCTGCCAATCATTTGTGGTCCAAGCTGGGAGTTGCTGGGGCTGCAAGGGCAAGCAATGGGGGATGCTGCTTTATTCATCGAGGGAGCTAGCTAGCAGGTTGCTGCATGGTGAATGAGTGGCCTTAGCTAGATTCGAATGCTCGCTTGCTCTCAATAAGTTAGCCTAGAGAGATGAGGAGAGAGAGAGAGGGCAGGAGGTGTACGAGTGTTGCCGATAGCGGCGTCTGTCTGCTGCAGAAGCTGACGAGCTGATATTGCCTCAATTTGTTGAACTTGATCAATTTTTCCTATCATGTGAACGAGTTGCCCGCTGTTTCAAGGCATCGGGAGGATAGAGTCTCGAGGGTAGTTGACTTTGCTGCTGGAACAAGGAGCAAAGTCAACTGAACAACTAACATGGCTCCTTTTTGAGAGCAGTTGTTTAATGACTTTTATTTGCATCAAACAGCAGTCCAGTCCCCAGTTTGGCCTTCACTTCAAGTTTGCTATCTCGCTCATCGGCAGCTGTACCTGACTGCCTCCACAGGTTTGCCTGTCCAACGAAGAGTATATGCAATAAACAATCATCTTCGCTCAAACTAATTCTTTGATTCCCCCTCGCTCACTCACCATCTCCTTCCCTTCGCCCTGTTGGCCACTTGTTTCGTAATATCAGAGCACCACCACGAGAGCGAGTAAGCTAGAGGTTGAGGGGAGGGAAGCTGGACGCAAGTGGTAGCAGCAACAAATAAGCAAGCAATGGCCGGTTAGATTGAGCCATCATTTCAACATGATCATCATTTGTGGTCACAAACTAACTAGCCCAACTTGACCAGTGACGCTTCACCTGAGGCGTTTCGCGGCCCTCAGATTGGAGGCTGCATGAGGATGAGGCGCATGATCTATTCAGTTGGTGGTTAGCGTTTGCTCACACAAATTGCCAGCCTCGGCCGATTCCACCGATGCTAATTAGTGGCCAGGTAATGGGATCAGCTGGCCGAATGGGGAGGGGAGTTGGAAGGATGATGGATTCATTGGCGCGCTGCTGTTGGTCGTTTTTCGCTCTTTGCTGGCGTCACTGTTTCGCGCGTCCACTGAACATGGGAGGTAGGCTCGGAGGATCGAGGTAGATTGGGTGGGTTGAGCGAGGCCTTCGTTTGGCTCTCCCCCTCCTTGCTGCTCTCTCAAACTGACTGACACTCCCCTCGCAAAGCTGACAACAAATTTTCACTTTGCTCGCCTAAGTTTCACTCAAGCTTCCGTTCAGGTGGCTTCCGCTGAGTCTTGGGCTAATTATATAGTCGAGCGCATATGCAAGGGAGCGCGCAAGTGAGCGTATTTGTGTGTGGCCTTAGTGGAATGGTCAATTTTCAAGGAAAAGGATCCTGGGATGTGAATAAAATCTGTAACACGACCTCGCTCTCTGTATCCTCGAACAGTGTGGAATAATCCTGATGGTTGCACAATGTGTGCGTGTGCGGCTAGCCGGTCGACTCTCTCGCTGGACAGACAAACAAACAAACCCAAATGCAAACCCTCCGAAGACGGGCAGGTTGCAATGCAGGATCTCCCCTGTCTGTCGCATTGACCAGGCTCCAGTTGGTCCGGCTCTCATTCCGTCTCGTCCAACCGAAAGCTCCAGGTTCAATGCGCCAGCCACTACTACTAATGTTTTTGGCCGTAGTAATCAGATAGACGCCAGCCGCAGACCTCCGAAGTAGTGGCCAACCTTTGGGCCGATCCATCTATCTGGCCGCGAGGTCATTAATTATTTGCGCTTCTGTTTTTAGCGCATCATCCAATGAAATTCGTTATTTTCATCAGCTAGCGATTGTAGGTTTGATGCAAATTTTCTGGCTGAAAGAGGAGGAATAAATCAAAAAACTTGTTGATATTTTTCCACAGGTTTCGAGTTGAGATGGAATATCTCTTCATCTATCATTCGATTGCTCTTGAGCGAGAGTTTTTTGGCCCCAACCAACAAGTGGACGAATATCTGCGCCCCTGGAAAGGTTTGCGTCCGATCAGATTGTCCCTTGCGCGAAATGCTAGAGTCCCGCAAGAAGTGGGCCCTCTTTGACCCCCTTGATTAATTAACCTGCAGCCCCAAACTCGAGCGCGAGCCGACGGTTGCGGTTTGCACTTGGATTTGCGGCCAGCTGATCCGCTCGACTCGCCTCAAAACCTGGAGAGTCGGTGGCGGGTCAGCTGGGCTAGAGGTTGTTTGAGAAACCAGTCACGCCCACTCGAGTCAACCAAACCAAATGGAGGCTAATGAATTGGGCGAGTCCCAGTCTCTCTCTTCGGCTCAAAATTTGAATTGAGAACAATTGGCTGGTCTCGCAGGTAGTGGACTTGGGCTCGGGTTGGCGGCTTCCTTGCAAGCTGCTCTACCTTGAGGATAACTCAATTTGGCCGATAATGTAGTCTGTTAATTGCGTCCAACAACTGTCCGCCTCCCCACTTAGCTGGCCACAATTACACCTGGACGCGAGGCTAGCGGCTGAACAAGCGGCCAGCATGAGAGCATTTCTCCAGGTTGAGCTAGCAAATTGGTAAACAAACAAACAAGCGAGCAAACAAATGGACAAACTTTCGGACGGAGTCCAATTCATTCACAAAAATGAATTGTCTTCAAGTTAGTCGGCGCTTGTAGAGGAGTGAGGATGTCAGTCCTGAGTTATAAGCCAAGAGTTTTGAGATAAACAAACAGGCCAACAAAATGGCCGCCAGTTGCGTGTGGTCATCGATTAGACTTGGCGCGCGCGTGTGTGTCGTCGGCTAATTCAAATAACGTTGAAACAATATCTCAATCGTCGTCATGCTCTTTGACTGGAAGCCAATTGAAACCCTTGAAACTCTCAGGTGGTGGCCAAGCGAGCTATCACACAACCCCTAATTAAGCTTGGCCAGCTGACGGGTCGACTTTAGCCCAGGGGATGGGCTCAAGTGGCCCCGTGTCTGTTTGCTGTGCGCTCGAATGGATGCCATCTCGTTCTGGCAGCGAGACTCAGCTTAGCCAATGTTGCACTTAGTGATAGACTGTTTATCGCGGTGATCAATTGAGTTTGTACATGGTGGTTAAGGCATAAGCTTCTTCGTAAGTGCTTTCTTAGGCTTGCGTCGAGGCTGGCAAGTGTGTTAGCTTGTAAAACGAGGAAAGGGCAGAGAGGATCTCGCCCTCAGCTTTAAACCGCTGCTTTCGTCGGCTATAATGTTCATTTCAGGCCCCGCAAAACAGCCTCTAAGGGCTGCAGCACCAGCTGGCCGACTTGAGGACAGGACGGATGAGGAGGGGGCTGCTTGGGTAGGTCTGGTGCTGTGAGAGGGAGAGGAAGCGCAAGCTATCTCTCCGTCTGGTTGCTCGCTTGGTTAGCTAGGCAAACCAGCCAGTTCAGTTCAACGCAGCTCAGCTCAGCTCAGCTTAGTCAGCCCGCTGGACGGCTCCGTTTTGGAGCTGTAAACGAGGAAATGGACGTCTAAAATAAGGGGCTGACGTTGTAGCCTCAATTGACACTCGGCGGCGCTTTGGTTTTGGCACGACGCAATGAATTACTTTTTAGCGTGTTTAAACAAACCATCAGTGCAAAATTCGATCGGAGCCTCCAAGTTGTTGGGGCTGCTCTCGTTGTCGTCGTTGTTTGGGCGGCAAAGGTAAGGTAAGGTAAGGCGAGGTAGAGGCGAGTTGAGGTTAGCTGAGGTGGGCTAAGGTAAACTCAAACGCGTCGGCGCCGCCTGGAGCGGGCGCGAGTGATGCATCGCGCGCTGCCCCCACCAATAGGGCCGTGCTGGCCAGCGCTGTGGCGTACTCTTTTCCGCTCAGCTTACGCGATCGCCAGCTTTTCGGGCGGAGGGGCGCAGATGGACAGGGCCTGCCTATAAGCTGGCCGAGTGGAGGGGGCGCAGGGTTTGCGCGTTCGACTTGGGCCCTAGGCTGGCCACAAGCGGCGCGCCTCGAGTGGACAAGCTGATGGGCATCCCAATTGCATAAAGTCTCGTTCGTCTGCCAGACACTATACTAGATTAGGGGCGAGCGAAGTGGAGCTGGACGAGCGAGAGAGGGAGAGACGATTTGCCTGGCCGCGAATGGGCTTGTGGCGCCGCTTCCTCTCTGGCGGAGGGCGAGTTTGAGCTGGGATGATGAGTTTTGATGCGATTTTAATGACAACTTCAGAGTGTTCACCGGTCGCGGCTTGTTCTCAGGCCTTCAATCAGGTTCAGTCGGTCGGCCAGCCTGGAAGGTTGCGCGCAAGAGCAAACCGGAGGTAGAGGTGGAGGTGGACGTCGATGGGGCTTGAAGTGGGACGTCAATTGTTGGTTGTTGGCCATCTGCGGAGCATTTGGCAAAAATCTGTTTGACAGAGCGGCTCTCTATTTCGCTCTCTGCAGGTGGAGGGGCCTAGCTTACGCCCCAATGTGACCCATGTGTCGCTCGGCTCAATTCCAAGCCCACGACTCCTATTAATTAAACTCACGGATGCAAACGCAACCAGCCAGGGCTAAGCTGGCGGTGGGCGCTCATCTATCATCATTACTGCGGTGAACATCATGTAATCAGTCAAATTACATGATTACTGTGGCACGGATTCACAGGTGTCGCTGGAGCGCGCGGATGAGCGCAAGTGTTGCGCTCGTCCGCTCCTGTCCCCAGCCTCGTGCTCCTCAGCCTTGTGGTCGCGAGAGAAGCGTTTTGATGGCAAACCTCGCGGGCGTCTGTCGGCCCCATCTTGGCCGCCAGTGTGCCGCTCTGGGCGCACTCTCATCGGCCACTCTGACGGACGGACGGGCGGATTCACGGAGCTTCGCTGTTGCGCGCGAGTTTGCTTGGGCGTTGAAATTCAAATCTTGCCGCGCGCAGGCGCACTACGGGCGGCCAACAGGGTGGAACGCGCGCGGCGCTTGCGCTCCAGCGAACTAAAACAAATTCTGCTCCAGCCAAGAGTTCGCTCGCTCGGTGAGCTTCGGTTGCGCTCGCAATTTTGCCTTGATCGCGTACTAACACAACGTTTCTCATTGTCAACCAATGCGATTAGATGGACTTCTGCTCGTTTTGCGCTCTTCACTGTGCACTGATCAGTTCAGGCGACTAGCTTTACCTGCTGAGGGTGAGAGAGAGAGAGATAGGAAGGAGCTAGCGACGAGAGGTCCACTTTTGCGCGAGCATGAACAACCGTCAAGCATGTTTTCAGTGACAAGAGATACGCGCAAGTATAGAGGAAGAGGCAAGAGCCGTAGCCGACAAGGCGAAACATAGAAGAGTCAAGCTGGATTTGAAGAGTGCGCAAGAGTTCAAGACTCATAGAATTGAGAATTTAGTGCAAGATGACCAGCGTTTCGCACGTAACCGCAATGTATGCCACTAAAAGGCGCCGCAGAAATAGCAAAAAGTGAGTTACCAACTAGCAGTCAATTGTTCATCTACTTCTACAGCTCTAAATCTCGAGCGAGCTCAGCCGACTAATTCATCATGATCGTTCCTGGTTTTAGTGTTAGAACGGTGTGCAGCAAAGATTCGCACAGCAAATCAAACCCATCAAAGAGGCACCGTGAAAGGTTGAACCAGGAGCTCGACACACTCGCCTCGCTGTTGCCCTTCGAGCAAAGTGTCCTGTCAAAGCTGGACAAGTTGTCAATACTAAGATTGAGCGTTTCCTACCTGAGAACAAAGTCCTATTTTCAAGGTAAGTCCACCAGAACAAATGCAGGCCTTTATGCAATGAGCTATAAAGGCACATAGATTAGCGAGAAACGAACACCGATAGTTCTTTGTCAGTCAAACTTGCGAGCAAACGAAAGACTTTCATGTCTTTCGCGATGTCGGCTAGAACGGATGCGCCCTCCTAAAACTTCGGCCCTGCTCTTTTGTGCACCCTGTTCACGGTCTCAGATACACTATTCTCGGCTCAACTCGTCTACCTGCAACTTGCACTTGTTGGCGCTCCCCCTAATCTCGAACAGAGAATCGGAGCTTCCGGGTTAGCGGATAGTAGACAAAATTCAACTGCATCAACTGAATGGTGTTCTGAAAACTGAACTACATGACGCATTTTAAAGCTGGGCTCTTTTCACTACATCTAAGTGATGTGAATCAGTTTGAAATGCACGTATTTCGATATAAATTCTTAACGGGTGACAATCTCTAAGATTCGGGTGGGAAGATCATCCGACCTGGGATTGGTAGCACCTATTATTCGGTTCGAGCAAGAATTCGAGCTATGAGGCTAAGATAGTCCCAGGAAGAGAGTTTTGTCATCCACAAAGAGGCATCTTGTCTTCGGTGTTTCCTATCTCGACCTTATCGCCCTTAGCCTTGCTGGGTTCAATCTTGAACATTTCAAGTTGTCACCAGGGAGAATATGGCTTATGGATTTTTAGATGCGGCTATAGCACGACGTTGTTTGGCAGCCTTTTCCGATCGATTGTAAGAACACTATCTAGGGACGAGTATTATTTCGAAATCAATATTGGTTGAATTTGACTTTTGGATCGAAAACCCTCAAGTCGATCTTGTCTAGTGACCGACCGTGAGTATTCAATCCTCAGGCGATTCCAACCTGACATTTCCAGAATATTATTGTTTTCACTCCTCACATTCGCACATGAGTGCCACTGAGGAGAAGATGTGATCGTGAGTGAGTATTTCAGGATGCTTTGAAGTAACAGGAAGCTCAATAGGCTATCATCGGCGGAACAAGGGTTGGCGCCGGCGTATAAATTGCAACTGCTCACCGCAAGTCTCATTTGAGGCCAATTGGGCGGTCGGTGCGAGCTGACGATTCAGTCGGACTCATCAACAATGGACAAAACAAGTTGCCGCCGCGGCATCAGTGACTGTGGCGCCGGCCGCCATTGTTGAGCCGAGGAGCCACTGGACAAGCAGCAACTTCCAGAGCGGATGATCCTAGGCTTGCCCAGTGGAGGTGCGCTGAGGTTTTGGAAACGTGGCGCAGAGAGAAAGAGCGAGAGACTAGATAATTAGACTCATCCATCAAATTGTTTGACATAATCTCACATAATATAATTCCGCACTAAATTAGACCTAATTATAATCTATATCCTAGTGCTGGAAGCGAGCGGCCAGGTTTGTGTGTGTTGTGTTGAAGTGAAGTGAAGTGAAGTGGATTCAGGATTCAAAGTTAAAGGCTCGAGTCTGGGACTGGACGCTAGTTCAAGTAGCCGCATCATAATCGGCGTGCGTAGATCCAAGGAAGCGGCGAAGTTTCTCTGACTTTCGCCGGGGAAGTTTGAGGTTCCTCACAGAATACATACGAGCGCATACATAGATATCCGCACAATCTGAACGAGGAAAGGTGGAAGCGGCTTACAAATGGGAGAGAGAGAGAGAGAGCGCCGCCAATTGGGGGGCTTGTTGGAGCCGGCCACTCTGCTCCAGCCAGTCGAAGGCTTTTGAGCAATTTTCGGCTAGCGATCCTTGTTATTGTGCTGACCCGCTCAACTTGTCCAAAATTTGTCTCCCCAGCCGACCCAAGGCCATCGAGAGATGATGGCGCCGACGATCAAAGTGCCGAGTTAGTCCAGCCAAATTTGCCTCCTCTCCCTCCACATACAGCCACCTCTGCCGCTCTCATTCTCCGCATCCAAATAAGCCTGTTTTCGCGTGCAAATCACGGCTACCGCCAGCAAAGAATCGACAAAATCGTCCACCAAGTCCCGAATCGATTCGGGATCTGCATAGGGAGGGCGGAAAACAAACATCATACGCGCCTATAGGTTGACATAAAGCACAGGGCTCACTCTGCCCGCCCAGTTTGCAAAGTGTCGTTATTCCGCTTGTGGCAGAAACACGCCCAGTTAGTTTCGTTTCAAAGGCTGCATATTCAACCATTCCTTCCATCCATTTAGACCTAAGAGAGGCCGCTAAGCTCAGCCGTTTAGGCGTCCCCGTAGAGAGGCCATTAATCTCGACGCTTCGGGGCTATTTATAATGCCTCGTTCAAACGGTTGCCTTGTTGGCGCGGCAACCAATGCAGCCAGCGTCCGCATCACTTTTGGACTAGCCTCCATGTGATTAATAGAGGCCCCCCGAATGGATTGCAAGCACGAGTCAATGCAGCGGTCTGGTTGTCATAGCTACGTGTCGCGGGCACTAAATGTGATGAGCTTAAATGGTTGGTTGCGCAATCCTATACAAGCCGTCAGTTAGCTGGAGGGGCCAGGCGGTTGGAGGGCCACCAGTGCAGCTGACTGAGGGTGCGAAAATGGGATCAGGGCGAGCAGACTTGGGTGCAATGTCGACCGTCGTCTCTCTCTATCTCCTGTTAACTTAAGTGATGACCGCAGCTGCTGGTCAGCGTCCTGATTCGGTCGTGAAATGGAGCTTGCGATGGAGATGCAGATCCAGATTCAGATGCAGATGCAGATGCAGATGAGAGAGAGAGAGAGAGAGACGGAGGTAAGAGCGGCAGCAGCGCCGCAGTAGACAGGTAAATTAACACAAAAGAATAATGATTGAACGGTTTGGTGCAAAAGTAGCGATGGCGGCGGCAACTGCAGCGCTGGTACCTCTGCCTTGTAGCAGATGAGCTCCCAAGTAGTCTCAGATTGAAAACGGGCAACGAGAGGACGAGCAGCGGCGACGACGGGAGAGGAGCGCGAGAAAGGTAGAGCTGGCCAGCTGAGAGGAGAAGTAGGAGGAGGTTGTGGCGGTGGAACAATGTAATTTTAGCGCTAATGAGTGGGATCTCTTTCACAGTGGCCCAGTCAGCCGGCCGGCCGGCTGGCCACCAGCCCAGCAGCTTCATAGGTATGATTAATAGGCGTTCACGGGCTACTTGGCTCTGCAGCTCATCTAGTTAGCTGGAAGCGACTACTGGGTGTTTCAAGTTGAGTTAGCGAGCGCGCTCGGCAACTTTGGTTTCGAGGCGAAATTTTTGCCAACATCTGCAATGCCAACCGAGTTTTGCTTGCTCTCAGCTCTAACACACTTAGTAATATTTATTTGAAAAGGTGGCCATTAGATCGGCCAAGGTGTTCCTTTCAAATCAGGTGCTTCGCCTAAATGGTGCCTTTAATTAGTGAATCTATGCGTTGGCGAATGTTGTGAGGTTTCCCTCTTGATTTGAATGCCTCTCAGTGTTATTGTTCTCGCTCCTCTGGAGGCCAGTGAATCAATTCATTGCTCAGATCCAAGTTAAAACTTGCCCATTTGCCTGCCTCGCTCGACCTCTCTCTCTCTCTCTCTCTCTCTCTCTCGCTAGGAGTTCGCTTTTGGTCCATTTAATTCAATTTAGATGGAAGCCCAATTGTTAAAGCTAGAGGCCTCCTATACTGCGCGGCCAGAGGGACAAGCTGGGAGTTATAGGAGAGAACGGAAGTGCTAAAGTTGCCATAAAAGTGGAACACACAAACACTTTCCATGGACACGTCGTTAGCATTGACGAGCGCATGTTAGTTTGAGTGGCTTAGTTTAATTCAATTGAATTTTGAATTACGTGCAAGATAAAGACAAGAAGGCAAAGGTTGAAAATTTGCATAGAAACGACGGTTGCTCTGTCTGCTTATCGCACGTACACTCCCGACGTTTTGCCAACTCAGGCTTTCGTTCAAAGCCACCGAGAGGCGGCCAAGTCGAACCATCAAAGCCCGCTATGGTTGCCTGAATGGAAGTGCCTCCCCGCTCTGGTCTATAGAGCAACCGAATGGCCTTTGCGACGCTTCCCTTTTCTCTTCTCCTTACTTCCTCTCTCTCTCTCTACCTCTCGCCCTCCTCCTTGCTTGACTCTCGAACTTGAGCAAGCAGGGCGAGTTCCTAGAGCAAATCTATCCAACTTTACACATGTCGCTCACTTGATTTGAGCGCTAAAACCACTCAGCTTGTCCCTGTCCCTTTCCTTGGACCACAAAGCCGCAAGAGAGGGGAGCCGCTTGTTCGCTTGGCTTTGAACTAGCCTTCCACTCGTTCATTTGCCAACACACTTGCCTGGCAATCAAATTTCTCCGCCAGACTCTCTTTTAATTGTCAAAATGAAAGCAAACACAGAGCTCATCAGCAATCTGGAGGGGAAGTTGCAACAATAGTTTCCCTCGTCCCTCCTCCCGTGAGAGCCGCGAGCACGGCCGCCGAGCTCACTCTTGGCGCCGCAAGCCAAGCGCTGGCCGCCCATCCGAGCAAACTTAGCTGCCAGGCGCTGAGAAGGCTCTCCTATCTTGCTTGCGCTCCAATGTAACCGCTTGAATAGTTTCTAGCGCCGGAAGACAGCGAGCGAGCGAGTTGTTGCTCGTTTTTCGCAGCTGTCGTCAAATTTAGCTCGCAACTTTGAAGTTCGGCTGGAATGAGGGGAAGTGTTATGCAAATTAACTCGATAATTTGCCGTCACAAGAGGACGACCATGAGCTCGGTTGGGCCATTCGAGCGCGCGCGTTGAGCGTTGCTGTGATCGTGGAGCAAGTTTGTTGTGGTTCCAAACGCAATCACAAGGTCCAGTCAAACTTGGCTCAGTGCCGCCGCCGCCGCAGCCGCATGGAGCTCCGATCTGCGCTCGATCTTGTTAGTGCGGATGGAATTAGTTTGGGCGGCGAAGGCAGTCGCAGCGGCGGCGACAGCAACAACAGGTAAAACGAATCTCAAACGAGCGAGAGAGAAGGACGACCGACTAGACACTCCCAGCTCGTCCGTCATTCAGCGCTGGCGGCGGCCGCCGCAAAGGCGCCACTCGGAGTGGCGGCGGCAGGGCAACTGAAACAGCAACAGCAACAGCGACAACGGCCTCACCGGTCGGCCGGCCAGCAAAACATGATGGAGCCAGCGAGGCAGACTCAACTTTTTGCACAGCAAAAGCGCAGATTGGCTAACAAGGGAGCTCCGCTTTTCACCTGAACGAGATTTGCCAGCTCGCTCGGTTTGCTCTTGTTGTTGACGCTAAACTCTAGTAATGGGATTGTTTTTGTTACAAAGTTTGCCTATAAGGCAGCGCGCGAGATGTTTGGCGCGAGAACGAGGAGTTGCCGGCGCGGCCGCCAGCGCCAACGCCACTGCCCGCCAAGTTGACTGAACCCACCCAGAGCTGGCCAGCGCGCTTGGCCCTCTAGCAGCCGAGTGGGGCGGCCGGATGATGGAGGTCCAGCTCTGCGCGCGAGCTTAGCTAGCTGGCGGCGCTTGCGGAGGCCAGCGGCAGGTAAATTGCTCTGCTTGAATGCGCGAGATTTTTCCCTCCTCCCGAAAATCAACGCCGCAACGAGGGCCAACGCAAGCGCTCGCCAACCATATGCAGCGAGAGAGGGAGGAAAGTTTTTCCGCTTTGTTTTGTTTTGTTTTGTTTTACTCTGGCTCGCCTCTCTCGCTGCCTCTCGCTCTGCAAACGCGCCTCCCTCTCTGCGTATCCCTCTCTGGCCCGCGGAGTAAGCGCTGCACCGTTGGGCCCGGCCGCCGCTCGTTGGCGATTTATGGCGGGCAACCAATCTCGGCGCGCCGACCTCCAGCAACCATGGCAGCTGGTTTGCTGGCCGCCAGCGCCAGCCAGTCGTCATGGCAAAACAATCGCCGATCAATCAGAGCCATTGGCCTCCTCCAATCAGCCGTTGCTTGGTAGCCCCCAAAGTCCATTCGAAAACCATTACCACTAACCTGAGCACTCCTCTCTCTCCCCTCTCCTCCTCCTCGCCGCGTTGCCAATTAGCCGCCCTCTCGAGCCAGCGCGTTTTGTCAAGCCAGCAGCGGGCGCAGCAACACTATCATCAGAAGCAGGAGCAGCAGCTTTTCGGCCAAGCGGCCGGCCAGCAACTGGAACCACCGATGGCGGCGAGTCAGCAGCAGCCGCAGCCGCAGCGACTCTACCCGGCCGAGTTGCGCATTGAAGGCGATCTCATAGTTCAGGTGAGTTTTGGCCCATCCATTGTTGTTGGCCCGGATGGCGCCTATATCGGGCAACGGGACTCAGCTCGTGCGGGCAAGCCGTGTGGGCGAAATAGGCGCCGCTGCTTATAGATGGTTGTCGCTTTCAATTTTGCTCGCTCTGCCCAAATGGGTCACATGGGAGCTCCGCCAGAGGGGGACGATCTTATCGATTTGTTATCCTAGCCTTAGCCGGCCAGGAGGTTGGTCCATCCGACTGTCTAGCTCGAGCCGAATCTGAAGCTCGCCCATTTGGGACACAATCGAGCCGATTCAATTGATTCCAGAGCGAAACTAGGACCGCGAGGATGGCTGCGCAGTGTGTGTGTGTGCTGTTGTTGTTGTTGTTGTTGTCAACAAAGTCGATTAGGCAAACAACGCACGGCAGCGGCGGCCAAAACTTGGGCGAGGTTCCCATAGCAGAGCGGCGCAGCAGAGTCAAGCATCGAGCGGATCACACGCGTCCGGCTGCCCCTCCGCGCTTACCTGTGCACGTGCAACCTCCATTAACTAATGGGAGTCGCGCTGGCTGAAACGTTGCGGTTGTTTGGAGGCCCGCCAGCGCCAGGTAAAAGCTCGTTTGCGCAACCAGGCCGCCCGATGACGATCACGCCCGGAGAGATCATAATTTATCACGATTCAATTGAATTTCGCCGGCTCGTTGTTGCTGTTGTAGTTGCTCTCCTTGTTGGCGGTGCCACCAACTCGCTGCCCCTAACAAAAGCCAATCGCGCAACAGCAACACCGAGCGGCCACAAAAACAACAGCCAAACGAGAATCGGGCCACCTCGAGCCTGGCGCGCGGCTCAGCTCTCGTTGATCAGTTCGAGCGCGCAACAGTCGACCATCTATCTGCTCGGAATGGCAATAATTTATATTGACCGGCAGCGAGCCAATTGGCTGCCGTTTGCGCCATTCCACTCGAGTCGCAATTCGAGCGCAAATCCAGTGAAAGAGAGAGAGACTCATTAGTTGCAATAACCAGCGAGCGGTCAGATGGGCAATGGACGGGCTAGTTGGTCGTTGCTCACCATGGTGAGTCTCCGACCAATTCAGTGGCTCGCTGACCACTTCACTTTCGGCTCGGCGCTCCCTTCTGGGCTGCGGCGGCGGCGGCGGCGGCCAGTTTCTGCAGAGAGTCGGCCGAGCCGGTGGAATTGGAAGTGCGAGCTGCAATCATTAGCCAACTAATTGAAAGCCACCAGAGTTGCAGGTGGCAGCGAGATAAGATGTTTCTCAAATCAACACACTCGAGTGGAGCGCACAGGTGAGCCCGCTGGCTGGCTGGCCGGCTGAGGTGTCGGGGGAGCCGAGCGGCTTTGGTTTTGGTTTGAATCGGGCGCGTTGGGCTGAGCATCATTCATCTTCTCGCCGCTCGATTCTTGCTCGCCTCTCAGGCAGCAGCAGCAGCCGCGGCAGCCGCCAAGTGTGTGGCCTTCCTGGCGCCACAATGGCCATTGTTGCGCGCCCAAGTCATAACCGATGGGCGACACAACAACAATTGAACTCGCCTCCACTCGAACCCACCCTCAGCCTGCCTAAGCCGATTACAGGCCAAACGAGGCGAGCAAACTGCTTTTTGCCAAACTTGGCTCGTCCGGCCGCTCGGACCCCAAATGAACCGCTGAATGGGTGACACAAGCCGCCCCATTCCGCCACCAAGTTCAGGGCCAACAATTCAAATCAACCAGCTGAGTTCGCTCTCCTTCTCGCTCCACCTGGAGCCTGTTCCTCCCATTGCAACTTCAATCCACTGAAGTGGGAGCCTGATGATTTTATTTATCGTTGGCTATTGAACCGCGAACGAGAAGGGCACAGCGGGCGACCTGAGCGCACATTTGCCATTGAAATGGCGCCAACTGCAAGTTGCTCGCTTGCGGCAGTTGATCGCGAACACAGTGAGAAGAGAATTACACAAATTTCTTCCCATTGCTCCTCCCTTGTCTTGTCTTGTCCTGTCCTGTCCTGTCTTGTTTCCCTTCCCTCTTTCTCTCTTCTCGGTTAATGGCAATCGGACGTTGCTTGTATCAGCGCACTTCGCCCTGCTTGGACCATCAGCTAGACCGAGATATCTGGCCTGATTGGCCGGCTCCAGGCTAACTCGCGCAGAGAGCGAGAGCGAGGAAGAAAGAGGGAGAGAATTCCAAATGAGCTGGCGAGAAATGTTCAATTGCTGCACAGCTCTCCTGTGCGGCCAAGCCTCAGCCAGGTTGCGCCATTCTCGCGCGCTCACCTGTTGGCTGTTCAGGTTAGATTTATTTAAATCACCTTGCTCGTCATGCACTTCAGCCCGCTTGCGGTCGGCCGCCTTGCTCGCCGCTCGAATTTGTCTGGCCCGCAGCTTCTGTTCTGAGCGCGACACTAGAGCACTTGAACCGAGTTGGCCGGCCAAACCCACTGGGGGCGAGCTAGTGTCATTGGCTCCAGCTCCACTCATATAGGCGCGCCTTGTCTTGTTTGCAACCGGAGCCACGTCGATCCTCCTGATCTCATAAATAATCATAACTTACTAACAAGCGAACCCAACCAAACCTCTCCCTCCAACAAGAAGGCTCTCAATGGATTCTTGTTGATATTAACATGCGATGGCGAGGTGTTTTACACATCGCACACCGTGGAAACATATTTAGGATTTCACCAGGTAAGCTAAAAACACGCGAGCCCAAGCTTAGTTGGTTCATTCGCTTTCTGAGGCCAACACAAGTGAATCGCTCCTAAAAGTGGGCGAGATTTTGGCAAAGACTTAACACGCAGCCTGAATTGACTTTTGGGCAAGCGAACAAATTGATTCGTAGCCAATGATTTAGTGGCTGACACTTATGGGCAATAAATCGATCACTTGGCGCCCATAAATTGGGCCCCCTCCGAGCGAGGGGGCCAAGTGGAGGCAAGAACAGCAAGTGAGCCTTACGTTAACCGGGCGGTGAACTAACCGAGCTGCCGCCCACTAAAACAGTCGGACATCTGTCACCAGAGCGTCTACGAGCTCGTCCACTCGGAGGACAGGGAGGAGCTAATGCAGCAGCTCAAATGGAACTCCCTCATTCCCCAGCACCAAGCTGGCTTAAGCGGCCAGGCGACAAGTAACACCTCCACTCCCTGCTCAGTTGCTGCTGCTGCGGCGGCGGCTGCGGCGGCCAGCGCTGGCGCCACCTCTGCAGGTGCGCCGCTCGCAAACAACCCCTTGCTGGAGCAGAACCAAGCGGCTGGCCTCTCGACGAGCGCTGAGAGCCAGCAGAAGAGCGCCACCCAAATGAGCCTGCAGGAGATACTAGCTTCGAGTAAGTGTTTCGCGCCGACGCCCAACTCTCTCGGCCGCGCGCTGTAAGCAGCCACTTCCCCTCCCCCTCAGAGCGGACCGCTCGGATGGGTCCAGGCCGATCAATATGATTCTAATCTAATCTAGCCTACCTCTTGCCCGCAGCTGATCATCGTCATCTACTGGAGCGCAATTTCACCGTTCGCTTCCGTTGTCTGCTCGACAACACTTCAGGATTTTTGGTGAGTTCAATGGGCGAGTTGACGGGGAGTTGGTTCAGTTCGGGTGTGATTAGCGTGCTCTATCTCTCTTCAGAGCTTTCGTTCGCGTTCGCGCAGTCCAAATGGCGGAAACGCTCTCGCATCCATTGAATCCAGGTGAGCTGGGCTGGGCGCAGCTGGACGGGCCGGCTCGCTGGCGGCCGCTGCCCGCCCGCCCGCCAGCTGATTGATCGATCAATTGGGGCGCGCGCTCGCTCGCCCATTAGACCCAAAGCCGGCCTAATGATGATGCGCGCTTTTCCGCAACAGCAACAGCATCCAGTAGATCGCAGAATCTGGCCACCGCCTGGCTGGTCTAGATTCAAATGGGACAGGAATTACGTAACGCAAAAGCAAACGTGGGCGCAATTATCTCCATCCATCCCTCTGTAGCGCGAGCGCAGCTGAGCTGATCGTCCAGCCGGCGGTGGTGGTTGCTGTTGCTGTTTTTGTTCTTGCTGTTATTCTGCGCCGCCGCCGCCACTGGCGCCGATTGCAAAGTTTGCAATGGCCTGACACGAGCCGAGCAAACTATCGCCCAGCTAATGATAGCTGCCTGGCCGCCGAGGCAAAGCGGCGCCACCATTCGCCCATATCTATCAGTTTGGCCAAAACTAAAAACCGAAACAAACAAACGAGGTGCTCGGCCGGTGGATGAAAACGTTGCGCCATTTGCTCCAGATTTGGGCGGATAATTTTAGGTTGTTGGCCGTCGAGGGGGAAATCTATGCCGCCGCCGCCGCCGCCGCCGCCGCTGCAACCGGCCAACCCCATCCAGTAGGCTACCCCTGCTCTGCCTTTGGGCAGTTGGAGGAGGCGGAATACTTGATCAGATTTACTATTCCAGGTGAGCCAGCCAAGCGAATAAACTAATGAATCATAATCAATTTGTGTGCAGGATTTCATCGCCTTGCTCCTGTCCCATGGGCAAAGCCGAGAAAACAAACACACAATCTCGGCCAAGAGCCTCGAGCGCCCGGCCAACAATGCGGTCTGTGCGCCTTTTGTCCCCTCCGATCAACCATCTCTTGGCTTAGGATATGACCATTCAAGTGAGCTCATGTTGCCTTAGAGTTCAATGGACCGAATCTAACAACCTGTCGATCGATTGTCTGCTCCAGTTCGTTCGCTCGCCGCCGAATGTGGCATCCATTTTGAGTCGGTGTGATTTACCAAAGTGCAGTGATTGCATGCAACAATTGCGAGGAAATCGTGATACAAAGGTTCCCATCATCGCTAACGTTGCCTCCTCTCCTTAATCTCTCACCGCAAATGTCAACCCCAAAACGGCGATCAAACCAACAAACAGAGACTCGATATCAGAGGCAGGATCAAAGTTTTGCATGGGCAACAAAATCAGCATAACCTGGCCAACTCGGCAGCAACCAACAAGAAGCAGCAACAACAACAACAGTTTGATGGAAACTACTCTCAGCGCGAGCCTCTGCTCGCCTTCTTTGGCGTTTGCATTCCCTTTGGGCCGCCCTCTTTGCTTGAGATGCCATCAAAGGATTCGGTGTTCAAGTCGAAGCATCGGCTTGACATGAGCATCATTAGCATGGACTCTCGCGGCAAACAAATGCTTGGCCTGAATGATCTCAGTTCCATTTTTAAAACACAAAATTCTGGTTCCTCGCCTAGCTCACGTTGCGCCTCACCTGCTTTGATCAAAACTAGCTCATCGCTCGTTTCAGGAGGAACACAAGTTAAACTTGAGAGCTCAAACAGTTCCAAAAGTAATCATACAAACGCAACTAAGCAATCGCAGAACATTAGCGCCTATGATCTAGTCCATCATGACGACTTGTCTTATATGGCCTCCGCCCACCAGGAGCTTCTTAAAACTGGCGCATCCGGTCTCATTGCTTACCGAATGATAAACCAAACTGATGGGAAACATCAATGGTTGCAAACTAGCGCAAAGCTTTATTATAAAAATAGTAAGCCAGACTTTATCCTATGCACTCATAGGCCGCTCATGGAGGAGGAGGGACGCGATCTCTTGGGAAAGCGGACGATGGATTTCAAGGTTACTTATTTGGATGTTGGCCTAAGCTCAATCAATGACAGGATTCTCGCCTGTGATAAGTTCTCTTCGCTCCAAGCTCTTGGCAATAGTTCATCGGCTAGACATGGGAGCGTTAAATCGCCACCAGGCGCCACAGTCTCTAGTCATCAGCTGGGAGCAAATGGTGGCCATTTCGAAGGCTCACCAACTTTGTCAGGCGAATCCTCGCGTTCCATTGCCAGCTTGTCGCCGCAGTCGGCTAACAATGAGGAAGTCCAAGCTCGTGGAACAAAGGCAAAAAGAAAATTCAACTACGATCTCAACTCTAACCACCAGAATCAGCAATATTTAGACGATTATGAAAGCCAAGAATCCGCTCTGAAGCAACAACAACCAGTTAGCTTTAATACCTTGTCCAGCGCAACCTATGATACTCATTACCAGCGGCCCCAAAATGGCGACGTCTTCTACGATATGGACTCAAGTGTTCCTGCAACCATTGCACCAAGTGAGGAATCGTTAGGGGTTAAAGGAAACAAGAAGAAGGTCACCAAGACATCGAGTAAGCAAGCTGTGAAGAAACGGGACTTGTTGTTGGCTGCTGATGGCCAACCAAATGAGAAACTGCTTGCACTCGATAACAAAGCAACTAAACGATCATCAGTGCAAAAGGACCAAATGTCACTTAGCGAAGTCCAGCTGCAACAACAGGTGGCCGTTGATCAGCACCTACATTTGTATAACCACTATAACCACCACTTGCAATCGGCCGAAGCTGACTCTTATCCAGCAATCCAAGCTGCAGCAGTATATGCCGCATCCTTGGGTCACACGCACTCGGCTGGCGTTGTTGGTGGAGCCCACCATCAGGCTGCCTACAGTGGCTCAGTGAATCACATCGGCTACAACCACCACAATCACCCAGCCTCTCAATCTATATATGGCACAGCATCCATAGTGTCCCCATCTGCCTACTCGCAGCACCAGCACCGCTCACATCTCCATCACCTGGATGCGACCGCCTACCAGCCGAGCGCCCATTATGGAACCTTCTCCACCCCAACCAACCACCAACAGGGCGCTCAAACTGGTTATGGTGTTGCCAGTTCTGGTGCCGTTGCGGCCGCAGCAGCCGCAAGTTCCTTCTTACCCACCGAGCATCTGCTCCATCACTACTCGCAATCAGCGGCTAGGAGCGCGGCCCTAGCAGCTTGGCCAGCCACTAGTTCCGCTCCCCAAGCTCTAACTTGCTCCAGCGTTGTGGCATCTGCAAACGACTACAATCATCGCCACGATCATAGCAATCATAACTCGCGCAGCTCAAACTATGCAACCGCTGCGAATACGAATGGATCCGGCTGGGGCGCTAGTGCGGCTGCAGCCGCGGCAGCAGCCCTTGTTGCAAGCGCCAATGGTGGGGCCGATGCGAGTACAAGCAAACGAGAGCCAGACTCGTACAGTCCTAACAACGACCTCTATGGCCAACGCAATGTTGATCAACAGTACCACCAGCAGCAGCGGCAACACCACTTACACCAACAACATCACCAGCAATCACAACAACAAACAACCTTGGCCTCCATTGGTACTGAATCCACCTCGCCAAATGGCAACAAGTCATCTCTTAGTGCAGTGGCGGCGGCAGTTGTGGCGCAACGTTACACAAACCTGGGTGTCCATCAGCATCAGAAGGTCCATGGACCCGCAAGCCTTGCATCGGATGGGAGCATCGCGCATCGTTCGCCATTATCGAGTAGCGAGAGCAGCAATGGAAGTGGTAGCCTGGCAGCGGCTCATGCAGTCGCGGCCGCAACTGCAATGGCCGCCTCCACCGACTCAAGCGCCATGATAAGCCCGAGTGCCTACTATCTGGGCGAGCATAGCCAGCAACATCAGCAACAACACCAGCACCACAGCCATCACCAGCCACAATCCTATTCGGCGCACCAAAATCAACAATTGGCAGCCTATCACCAAAGCCCCTATGCAACAACGCACCAGTACGGCGCGGATGCGGCAGTTCATTTCAATCAAAATCCCTACCAACAGCAACAACATCACCATCATCACCAGTCAGTGGGGTCAGATCAACATGCTACCTATTTTCAGCATGGCGGCGACTTGTCAGTTGCGGCCGATCAGGCCTCAAATCATAGCGCTGCCTCCACGGCCATGAAATTGTATGGTGCCAACGGTAAGCTGAGAACAGCAGCCATGTGATTTGTCCCCCGAAATTACACACTCAATTCTAGTTTCTTTAAGATCAATCAGTTAAAATTACATTCAGCCGCAAAGTTTTTCGTCCGTTTTATAGCTCCAGACTATATCCTCCAATCCTGGAATTAGAAAATACTAGCAAATCCTGGAATACCTGAACCACAATAAGGCTTACTCACGTCCTTTTAACTCTTACCTGGATAAAATGAACTAATTTATCTATTCGTGTTGTCGTGAGACACAGGTTGCTCGTCGAACAATGATGGCTATGAGCAAACAAACCTTGATTCCTTTGAAACTAGTTGTCGCAAGTCAAACGATTACATCTTGGAAGGGGACGAGCTATGCGATTGGACATCATCAAACTGTCAGCACTCTAACGGAGATCAGCCAGAATATGAAAGTTTGACTAATAAGAAGATTGGATTTGGAAACTGTTGGAGAGACGATCAATACGATTCACCACAGGCGAAGTTGTTTCATGATTCGGTTGGAGGTGGGATCACTGAGCTTGAAGACACAGATAGTAGCCAAGAAAGTGGTCGGCGGGAAGATGAGGAAATGGAGGATAGAATTGGAGAGGTTGACTCGATTGATGAGAATCAACGAGATCCGCTCGCTCAATTAATATCGTCAACGATCGGCGATATAATGCTAGACATTGCACCTACGAACTAATATAACGTGGAGGCCCAACCGTCTCCAGATTGTGGATTGATTTGAAATCAGATTGTAAAATTGTGATCCTTTCGTGCAAAACTCAATAAACTAAAGCTTGCATTCACCCTCATATCTCGCCACCCGGACAACATTACCTGTTAAAATCTCATCTTTGCACATGCACTGTGTATGATACACAGAAATTCCAAATGAGAAGGATGAGCCTCTTAGTATGCAGGATGCGTTAGCTCTTGTTGCAATTAGTAGGTGATGCTTTGTGAGGATTTTTCCTGAATCAGGAGATACTCTGCCAACAGCTTTCGAGCTCTGGCTGCTCCAGAGCGTCTTTGTCGTCATTTCTAGAGTCCTGATCAGAAAACTGGGCCGGTCTGGAGATGGCTCTGTTTGTGAGATACATTGGTCGAATACGTAGATCCGCCGACCATAACGTTTAACATTGCCCGATCAGTCTGCTGCGGCATCTGTTGGCGTCTATTGCGCCTGGTGCGCTTTGCATTTGGCTCAGCCGCAGACGGAGAATTTGAGAATCAGAACTGGAGTTGTTATATCATCGATGACCGTCCCAATTCATCTTGAGACATATCACAGACATGAACCGAAGAAATCAAAAAACACTTTTTAACTATTCTTATCAACTCCAACCGAAAAATTTGTAATCGACCGGAGTCTCTAAAGGAACGCTCATGCCCAATATTGTGCCAAAAAGGAACTGTTGTTTCCAAGTTAAAATTTTAAAGCTTCAAGAGTAGAAAGAACTCATTGTATTTGTTCTTGGCTTTTCGGGCTGGATTGGCCATATTTTTACACATTTTTTCCTACTGAACCGTCTGTTATATGAGGTTAAGAGCGACTGTTGGAGGATAAACTATCGAAATTCACTAACACATTATATTTGAAATCTCTGAGAGAGATCCACCGCCATTGTAACCAATCACGTCCATCTATAATATTAACACGATGAACGGTTCAAGTGATTCTGAAGAGAAGCCACCGGCTCCACCCGTCAGATTAGCATCTACTATTCAGGCTAGACCTCACTATGATCACATAGATTTGAGGCCGCTACCACAGCCACCTGAATCCAGCCGTGCAAGTAACTCCAATGTCTCAGGTTCTAAGAGTCGTTTTAATATAATATCCAAGTCTTTTCGTAACAGCAAAGGCAAACAGAATGCGCCGACAACCTCGAATCCGGGTTCAATTTCGAATGACAAATCTGTCATTTCAGGCCCAACAGACTTCGAACACACCGTCCATATTGGATATGATCCAGTGAGAGGAGAATTCACTGGTATGCCAGAGTCATGGGCTAGACTTTTGAGGGAGGCTGATATTTCTAAGAGCGAGCAGACGAAAAACCCCGAGGCTGTGCTCAATGTCCTAAAATGGTTCGAAAGATCTAACAATCACAACAAAGAGATCAAATTCATGACAATGGCTCAGAATCAACAAGACGACGGTACTAACAGACGACCCATCAAGCCGAGTAACTCAATTTCAGACACAACTAATACACAAAGCGAGCGATCCTCTTTGAACTCTTTGGCTGCTGATTTAAATAGCAACGATGAGCAATACAGCACCGCTCTGGATTTCGTCCCAAGGGCGAACTCTTCTGATGTTGCAAATTATAATATTCCATCCGTTCACAGTTATTCTCATCCGCTCCAACCTTCTCCTCTCACAAGTAATAACTCATCCGCCCAGCAACCAAACTTGAGAAAATTACAAGCCACTCCTCCAACAACTTCTACTTTTAGACCTAATTGTAACAGTGCTCCAAAAGCTACGCCAAGATTTCAGGTGGTCAACAACGAACAATCTCAGCTGCCACCTGTTAGCGTCATCAAGTCTCAGTCTGCTGATGAGACACTTGCACCCCAGACACAAGATCCCAATAGTAATCTTGAAGGCCCGAACACTGGGACGTCCAATAATAGTGAGACAATTACGACATCAGGTGCCGAAAATCCTGACAACACACTAGATCCTAGTCAAATTGCACGCAACAAACAGTGCATCGATATTCCAGCGTCTAAAAATGTCTGTGACTTGGCCTCCGCTAAAAAACCGCTACCCCCAATGACTGGAAGATATCTGCATAAACAGATTGCACATAATAGAAGAAGATTGAACGAAGATCCCATCCTTGCCAAGCTTCGAGCAGTCGTCTCGATGGGCAATCCGAAGGAGCGTTATACATTGATACATCAAATCGGCCAAGGAGCCTCAGGCAGTGTTATGACAGCAGTGGATAAAGAAAACGGCATGTTGGTTGCGATAAAGCAGATGAATCTGGCCCAGCAATCAAACAAGGAATTCATTCTGAATGAAATTTTAGTTATGCGAGAAAATCGCCATCCCAACGTCGTCAATTATCTTGATTCGTATCTGATTGACAATGAACTTTGGGTCGTTATGGAGTTCTTGCAAGGAGGGAGCTTGGCAGATATAGTTATTGAAACTAGGATGGATGAACATCAGATTGCAACCGTTTGCCGCGAGGTCTTACAAGCTCTCGAATTTCTTCATAAAAATCAAGTCATTCATCGTGATATCAAATCAGACAATATACTTCTCGGTCTGGACGGTAGAGTTAAACTGACCGATTTTGGATTCTGTGCCCAGCTGGCTGAGCAAAACAAGCGAACCACAATGGTCGGAACCCCTTATTGGATGGGTAAGTTCTGATTCAGTCTACCGGCTCTGACGCTCAGATAAACAATATCTAACAAGCCGACTCTCTAGCCCCTGAGTTGGTGAAACGTTCTGATGTTGAGGGATATGGACCAAAGGTAGATATTTGGTCATTGGGTATTATGGCAATAGAAATGATTGAAGGTGAACCTCCATATCTGGTAAGTCTCGCGATAAACGATAGGATTAAAGCATCTTCGTTAAGTATTGACTAATTTAACATCTATTTTCTCCAAGAAACTAAATCCATTGAGAGCTCTATACTTAATAGAAACAACTGGGAAGCCAAAGATTAATACACAATCGCTCTCAAAGACATTCCAAGACTTTCTGGATTGTTGCTTAGAGGTTGATGTCGATAGGAGAGGAACTGCATCTAGCCTGTTGAGAGTAAGTATACACCTTTTACGATTGCTCATCATGTGTAATCTCTGAGACTAACCGCCGACCATGCACATTTCCTAGCACCCTTTTATAAAGTTAGCTCAACCAGTCTCAGTTCTATGTCCACTTATACTTACAGTCATGGAGCGAAGCCATATCTAGTCTCAGCATTTCGGATGAATTTCAAACTTGTTAACCCCTAGACGAGCTAGATAGAAACTTTCATTAAAATATTAAAGTATGCCGTGTATATTGATCAAATTTAACAATCACTCGACACCACATCCGCTAGTAATTTTGACACGCATCAGTGCAAACGGAAGTCAAACTTGAGATTGAAAGATGATCAGGCTAAGAAGTGAGGCTGGCTTATGACGAGAGTAAAACTGGTAGAATGGAGCCGGTCAATTCTTGATCTTAAATAATGATAGTTGTTATTATCGTCGGTTTCAGTATTTTAACAAGGTAAATAGATGATTTCGTAGATTAAAGAGAGCAAGTCACCTAAATTTAGGGATTGATAACTGCTCGGGGTGAACAATGATTTAAGTTTCCTCACACATTTGTCACTCTGTTGTCGATTTACAATACAAATCTTTCAGTGTCTTGAGCTCATCAATCAACGCCTTATTTTGATTCTCCAAAACGGCAACCCGATTCTCAAGACACTTGATATACTCCTTCTTCTTCCGTCGACACTCCTTTGCAGCCTCCCTGTTTTTCTGGAGTCGAAGCTCTCTCTTTTTGCTCGCCTCCTCTGTAACAACTCCGCCAATGATGGGTGGCGATATTGCGGCCTGAATTTGGTGCATTTGATGCGGCTGAGACTGCCGCGGTTCTTGCGATTGTTGATGGTGATGGTGGCGTTGCTGCTGGAGGTGGTTAGATGGAAGATGATGTTGATGATGCTGCTGTTGCTGATGGTGATGCTGTTGCAGTTGATGTTGCTGTGCCAACTGAGATGTCGGTGTATTTGTTTGAAGATCTACAACGGATACAGGTGATTGGCTGGTTGCTGTGGGATCTTGCATCGCTGCTGAGACAGCCACCGAATTCAGCAAATCTATAGCTTGCGGGCCGGGACTATTATTTGGCTGTTGGCTACCCGTCGTGATGGATTGCGGTGAATGTCGGTTTGGCGCCGCCGGCGGCGCCAACTGCCCAATTGCAATTGTAGGTGGAGGCTCAAGGGCTCCGCTCAGGCCCGTAATGTCGTTGAATATCCTCTTATACGATGGCCGACGCGAAAGCTCTTCGCGCCGCTTCCGGATGGAAAGCTCATCGGCAGCAGACAATGGCATGTTGGTGCCATTGTTGCCAATTAGGTGATTTTTCGTAAAACTCGTTGGCTGCATGCTCATTGCAACAGGTATCGGTGGCGCTGTCAGAGGAGAGCAGGTTTGTGTTGTTGAGGATGTGTTGGTATTGTTGTTATCGTTGCTGCTGCTATTGGTATTGTTGTTGCTACTGTGATTAACTGTGGGCGATGAAAGTTGTTGGGCTGCGAGCCTAGGCGCATGGTGGTGCAGAGCTGCGGATTGCTGGTAGTTGGATGCCGCGGTGTTGAGTGTCTGCTGCTGGTTTGAGGGATGGCCGAGTTGTGTCTGGTTCAAATCTTGTATGTGGGCCAGATGTTGATGATGCTGCTGCTGTTGAGGTGTGGTATTGTTAGCAAGCGCCCCTAGCGCATTTAATCGCTCTTGGGTCGGCTCGACAGTTGGATGATGATAGTGTTGCTGCTGGTGCGCATCAAGGTGATGGTTCCGGTGATCTAGTTTCTGCTCAGTCATGAGCTGCATCTTTGAGTTGCACCAGCCGGCACCAGAGGCGATCTGAATAGATCGAATAACTAATTTGAATCGACAGATCGCCTGTGTGTTATAAACTCTCTCAATGTTTCAAACACTCTATGTGACTATGTAAGTTTGCTGGTAGCAAAATGGGCTGGTGGACTTGAATCACAGGCCGTCTATTATCAATAAGTTCCCTGAGAAATATCTGCTTAGATCTTCCTCGTGACGAATGAACAGGTGTTGAAGATTTAACATGTGCCTTCAATTAGTGGCCACTAAAACTTGTTCAATCAATAAATTATCGTAGACACAGTGATGCGCGGTGGTGGCGCTTATCTAGGCCATTGGGGCCAGTGTTGCACGTTGTCCGTCGAATTAAATTAAATTGATTTCCAGAGTCAGTGACTCAATTTGGCCACAAGGACTCTGGAGCTGTTAATTTATGTCACCGAATAGACTTGCAATGATTCCAGCGGGGGAGCGAGAGAAGAAAAAGAGAGAGAGAGAATTTTGTAATCAAATGCCGCCTGTCTTTGTGATGGTTCAATCCGATTCAATCAAGAGTTGATCTGCGCCCAAGTGGAAAAATCTTCAGTCTGTGGCAATAATCGTTTCACGTAGTTGATTGATTCACTCTCAGAACTGCGAGCCCTCTTTCCCCTCCCCAATTGCGCTATCTCTTTCCCTGCATCAATTTCTATCCTTTCTAGTTGGCCAGCTATGTTGCTCTGGCTATAGGAACAAGTGCGCCTAGCTTGCTCTTGCGCTCGCCCACTTTCCTGCTAGCTAAGGGGACAGCTGTGGGCGGAGAGGGGGGCGGGAAAGTGCACGAATGGAGCTATCTGGATATGGATGAGCTGGCCATTGGAGGCTAGAGTGCAATGCTATTTTTTGTTGCTTGTTTGGTTGGAGTTTTTATCCTCAAAATCCAGGGATGTATTCTTGGATGTGAAAATTTGTGTCTGTTTGTCTCTTCTCTGTACAAAATCTACATTTGTAGGCGTTGTAGTCTCCTTCACTCTAATGCTTATGTTGCCCACTATGGCGCCACCGCAAATACTAGCACGCACAACGCATTCTCAGCCAAGCTAATTGCGATCACTGGAAGCATAGTCAACAACAAAGGCGAGCGAGAGAGAAAGAGAGAGAGAGCAGTAATAGTGATAGTAATATTAGTAATAATAATAATAACAACAACAACACAACGAGAGTTAGCTTGGGAGCGACACAACGCTCCCCAAAGCGCGCTCTGATCCCCTCTGCTCGTATTGGATCAGGCTAATATATCTGCCCACTTATCTATCTGTTTGTCTATCTACCCGTCCGACTATCTAATTGGGCTGTTGTTGAGCTTGGCGGCCCATCGATCTATCTGCGTCCTCTAGGTATCATTCGGCGCACAAATCAACCATGCAAAGCTGTTGGCGGTTGGAGGAGAGTTCACTTTCGCGCTTGATATTGTCTCTGGCTCCACTGCTCCTGTTGTTGTGTCGCTAGCGTTGATGGTGGCGGTGGCGTTATTTTGGAGCTTGTGAGCAGCTGGCGCGCTTTTGTATGAGTAGGCCAAACTGGAGTGTTTCCTCCGCTAGAGCGGGCTTGCTGAAGTCGTCGCTTGGTCTCCCGGGAACTCGCCCGCTTAGCCAGCCGATGATAATAAAACCGATAAAAATAACACCTCTCAATCGGCCATCTATCCCGTCTGCCTGACAACCGCGCTCGCCCATCGGCTCCCTGAAGGACTCGCTGGCGTTTGCTCTGGCGCCGCAGCCGCCGAGCGAGCGAGCAGAACGCGCACACACTCAGGCCGAGGGGCACAGAAGCACTCGTAGAGCTAAGCGCGTATGCAAAAAGCCCAAAAGCGCACACGCAGAATCGTGCGAGCTAAATGCGCGCTGGCAAGCGAACGGGCGCTTGTTGTTGTTGTCGCTGTGCCTAGTGAATGTGAATTTGCGGTTGCGCGCTCGTGGGCGAATGCGCCTGTGTTGGCTCTGGCGCGCACTATCCTCCTTGGGCGGCCCGGCTGGCGTGCTGGCTACGGCCGCCAGCCAGCCAGCGAGGAGGGAGGAAGCTGGCTCGCCGAGAGGGGATGTTCGAGCGCCCGAGAGGAGCGAGTCGGCAAGTTTGGCTCTGGCTTATATGCGTTCGCTCGCTCGCTTTCGAGCGCCCAATCATTGCGTACGCCCTCTGCTCGCTGCCACTGCCACTGCCTCTGCTCGAGGGGAGCGAGCAAGGCACTGTGGCGCCCACTCGACGAGGCTGCCAACTTGCGGGCCCTCCGCTCGAGGGGGCGCAATTGGCTGGCACAGGTGCGAGCTCGGTGGGGCGGCCGTGGGGGCGCTCGCCGAGGGGCGGACTCAGCGAGCGAGCTAGTCTCGCTCAAGGTTCCCCAAACGGCGCCGCCTGTGTCTGGCCTCGCGCGCGTCTGGCGCCGGTGCCAAGCGGGCCGCTCACAACTGGCTGCCTGCCCGCCCGCGGCCACGCTGCACCGCTGGCAAGGCCGCGCGCTCGAGGGATACGCTGGCACACATTCAGCGAGAGCAACAATTTGCTGCCCTTGGCTCCCTGTGACAGCCCGCAGCTGGGCCTGTCATAAAATAGGCGCCAACAATTACAATGTCAACTCGGCTTCGTCGCTCCAATCTGCAGCGCCGCCAGCCGGCGAGACGAGGCAGCTCCCTCCTGGAGCCTCCTCCTCGACGCTCGGCTACCGTCTGCTGCTGCTGCTCTTCGCCGGCTCCAGTTTGCCCGCCCAAGCTCGTCCAGTGCCGAGAGGGGCAGGCAGCCTGAGCCATCCGAGATAACGGAACTCGCGTGAGGGCGCCAACAAAGGCCCAGATCTCGCTGCACTCCAATCGTCGGGTCAGCGGCCGATTGGGAGGGCGCCTTTGGCTGGCCCGCTCGAAGTGTGCGAGTCCAAGCTGACGTAGATCTCCCATCTTCCGCTCCTTCAACACAACGCAAACTTTGGCTCCGAGTGGAAAGTTTTCGCCCAGAGGAAAGCTGGCAAGCCGCCTGTTCGGTACATTTCCAGTTTCACCTTCGGCGAGAGGCTTGCTAGCTGGCCGAGTTATCGTCTCTCGCCAGCTAGCCAGGCAGGTGCGACGACTTGCCAATATCAGATTGGCGCCACTCGCTCGTGCTGGCCCTTCGCTCCACAATCATCAGCGCGAGTTAAGAGTCACCTATGCGGGCAAGATTTTTCTCGATCCCTCTGGACGCTTCCGTTTCGGGAGCGCCAGCTCAACATTTTGCTCGCTGTTGGTTGATTGAGTGGGTCGTGCGAGCGGTCGACGCTAGAAGCAACAAGCCCTCCAAGCGCAACCAATGGCTTGAGAGGTGGCCAGCTAATACGCGCACCTCAACGTTTATCGCCCACATCAGTCTGCTTATCGTCCGCGGCCAATCGCGAGCCCCTCGCAGCGAAGAGCCGTCTCCGTCTCCCTCTCTCAATCATCCGCGACCAAATGGCAAAACACCGGCCTTACCCGAGAGGGGAATAAAGCCGGCGGCGCCAGCGAGACGCAGAAGTCGCTTGGGCAGACGTGCCAGGTGAAGCCAAGCGACAACTATGGAGTCAGCCTCTAATCTTTAACAAAATTTCCTAGCTCTTTGAGGGGGAATAATTATCGCCAGTGAATAAGATGGCCGCGCGCATTCAAAGGCACCGGAATTGCTACGTCAAACTGGTTGGCTGCCTGTGAGCGCTGGGCGAGCGAGTCACTGGCAGCGCTCATCGCTGTTGTTGTTGTTGTTTACAAGTAACCTGTCCTGGAAAGGTAACCCTAAGGCTTCGTTTCACACTCGAGCCGAGAGGATTCGAGAAGGCTGGTCGAAGAAGCAGGAGCAAGATCGGAGGGTTGCCGACTTGAGCGGGGCGAAGCCGAGAGAGAGAGAGAGAGCATAAAAGAAAACATGTTCCAATGACTCCCACACGTGCAATCGCCTGCAAGACTCGGGAATCAAGCTGGCTCTCAATTCAACTACAGAAGGATAACCTGCCTTGATCTTGAACTTGACATTCGCCGCTGCTAAGCTGGCGGTGCGCGTTTATGTACTTATATTTGTGCGTTTCCATGAAGCACAAAGGCGAGCTACTTGTACCGAGCCTCGCTTAGCCCCATCGCGTAGAGGAGGAAATTTGCATTGAAAATGCGGTTCACTTTATCAGCAAGGTTCCAACCAACCAGAGTAGCGAGTGAGCCGCTTTGACAACAATAACATTATATTACAAACAACAACGAGAGGATATGAGCGAAAGCAACAACAACAACAACAACAGAGACTGACTAACGGCCTCCTCGTTGAGCTTTAGCTTGCAGGAAGTTACGGGAGGAGTGGAGGGGGGGGGCGGCGGCGGCTGAGCTTCACTGGCTTGCTGATGGCTGAGCACTACCATTGGCTTTAGTGTCGCCGCTGAACTCCTCCAGCTCTAACTTCGTCCAAAGCTCCAGTGCTCCGCTTGGCGACGATGGGCCCGCCGAGGAGGCAAAGGAGGAGGGCGGGCCGCCCCAAATGAGCGAATTGCTGAGCGAGTTGCCTGGTGAGAGGCCCATGGGGGCGTGGCCGTCGCCCTGCAAACTCTGGTCGGCGGCGCAGAGGGCGCCTCTTGAAATGGCGCCGCCTTGTTCGAGTTCCCTACTTCCAACATGCTCCTCTTGTTCGTTCGTCACTTGAGCGCCATCGATTGTTTGAAAATTTGAACTACAAACGGCTGCCTTACCTCCCGATACCATGCCAACCTGTTCAAGGCCACCTGTTTGATGATTAGATTCGTTTGCGACTGAACTGCGATGATTGCGAGTTAAACGCGTTATAAAGTCATTGAACTGCTTCAGCGAGAGCTCATTGTGCAAAGTCTCTAAAGGCCTGATTGCGGGCGAGTAAGGACAGACGGCCACCAGTTCAGGAGAGGAGCCGCTAATAACTGCAGTGCTGATCAATGAAGAGGGGCCCCCGCAGTATTGGGACACGTCCGCGACACTGCAGGCGCGCGCACTTTGACTTGATTTGTATTGAATTGGCATACTAGCGGAGAGAGTGAAATACTGCTTACTAAGGCCAACCTGTTGCTGCTTGTGGGCCAAGTAACGCTGATATAGTCCAACGCTCCTCTTACTATGCAAATGTGGTCTGAATCCGGGCCCTTGGGGTTCTGTGGGCATGTTTTGCTGGCTTATACGATTTATAACTCCAGAACTAAAATGAATCTCGACATGGAATCTATCGTCGCTTGATGGCTCCTTAGTTGGATCTTCGTAAAGCATGATAACAATCTGGGATAGATAATTAAGCTCCGAAATGGCGCTCAGAAATTCCATTGATCTTTGCCATTGCTCGTCGCGTTTGACATCCAACAGGCCGCCATATTGCAAGGCTGTAACAAGCGAATGGATGTGACTTTCGCTGGTGAAGTATAGGCGAGTACGGACATGGCGGTCAGGCGAGGAAACTCCATGAGAGTATTTCGGGTCAAGACGATTGACGCTCTCGGTTTCATCTTCGTTTGTTTCATTTGAGTCGGCATTTCTAATGAGATCAGCCTGTATCTTCCTTAAAAGAGGACTACAAGTGCCCAAGCTTATCATCAACTTTTCTTGGGCAGTTATTCCATACTCTTGAGGTATAACAATGTCAGCAAGAGCCTTAGCATAGGTGTGTAACTCGTGGGCAAATTGAAATTGTAATGTATGCTGATTGTGCTGAAGGTCGTATTTTATACAATCGTAAATATCCGGTATCTTGCTTATGTCAAAACGTTTCGACCGTGGAAACCTGAAATCCTTCTCCAATTTTGCCCATCTTCGTTGCAACAAGTCCCAGGTTTCGCCGTGATACAGATGATACTCTTGAGTGTAACAATTATCTTGGCGTTTAGATTTTATCAGTGAATTTAGCTCTTTGATTAGTTTGTATACTTTTTCGCATGCTTGATATGGATTACCAATAAATTTACAAGCCACCTCAATGGAGGGAGCACCCGTTGGGTTCAAGATCTCCATGTCCTCTGTGGTTAGGTCGAGATTCTTTTGCATAATGTTGTGTAACCGTTCTTTAACGAGCTTCTGACACTTGCTAGACTCACAGTCGTTGTCTAGCAACCCGTTTGTGTTTGCACTCTTGACCATTTGGAACAGAATGGGTGTCAGCTCACCCTCCAAGGCAAGAAAACCCTTTGCAAATGCGGCTGCAGTCATCTGAACTCGACCCTCATCTGAAGCATAAATTTTAAGATCATGACGAAAGGTTGAGTGAAGACGCAACAAACCTAACCCCTGTGGACCGCTATAGTCTCCAGAAGCAGGATACAAGCGTCGGAAGCAGCGGCCTAGATCCTCTGCTTGGACCCTACCAGCCGGCGTCAACTCGCCACCCCACTTGAGTATGAGCACGAGAGAAGGCTCTCGGGCACACTCCTCCTCACTGCTTGATCTTCGTGGCCTACCGTGCGGCTGGTATTTCAATTGTACTTTCCTATTGATACCAGAAAAGTGTCCATACATTTCGAGGACTGATTTCAGTTGCTTCAGCTTAACCCTTGGCTCTACCACTTCACCTTGCGGCGGTTCATGGGGCAGCTCGCCCAACAGGTACCTAGCGATGTCGAGCACCTCTTGCAGTTGTTTGGGCTTTTTCAATTTTGCCTGACCGTTCTTTGTGTTACCATACTTATGATATAACTCAAAAAACTTCAAATGTTTAACCTCTAGTTTCATCTTTTGTTTTGGAGTTCGATCTCCATGTCTAATCACAGCTATCACACACCTTAGCTCCATCATTCTACCAAAAGTGGTTGGCACGATGGGGGGATCGTCGAGCTGAAATGGTATTGACCAGGGTATGTGCAATTGAGGCGCCAGCGCCCTCAGCATCATGTTGCCGAGTATCTTCGAACAATCCTCGTAGTATTTCATTGAACTTTTGACAAAACTGAAGCCATTAACATCGCAAACATATGACCGCCCATTGGCTCGCAACAGGTCAAAACCACATACTGTCTGTTTGAATGCCAAACAAACCTTCCTTGCAATAAGTTTCTCCCGATTTGTCAGAATGACCGGATACCTGATCTCCTTTCCATCTATATCCCTCTCGACCTTTCCATCAAGGGCTGGTGACTTCCTAGCCTCAGCGTGCGCATAATCTGGTCCAGCAGTGTAAACTTTTACATCTGTTCCATCAGTAGGCATGAATTCCTCGTATATGTATGAGCCAGTCTTCCTGACATGACTTTCATTAGAATAGACACTGCTCCTGCAACCGATCTTTCTAAATAGCCTCTGACTTCCACCGCCCGCATGGGCTGGATAGTATATGCAAATATTATGATCCTCAGCTGAGATGGGCTTCTCTACAAAAGGTTTGTTGAAAACAAAATTTGCAACCTCTATATGATCGTCGCTCTCAATAAGCTCACGATCCTCGGGGTTGGCTGAATCGCGATCCAGCACTGCGTAACGAGGTAGCTCGATGTCGGCCTCTTCCAATATTTTGTATACCTTCCTTCTATCCTGAATATCGTATTGAATGTCCAGATCATTTACCAGGAAAGGCTTCCGTAGACGAGCATATTCTATGGCCTTACTGAGCGGGAAACCCTTCGAGTGAAAGGAAATAAGACAATCGCATAGGGGCCATTCTTGTATAGGCTTGTTGAGTATAACAGATTCCTCAAAAACAAGTGTCTTTATGTACTCGAAGTAGTCCTCTAAGCGTTTCAAAATTTCCCTCATCGGTTTCGATTGGGCCTTCTTTCCCATCGCACAAATGCCAACGATGACCTGCTTGTTCGGCTCGTAGGGCCGGCAATCGTCATCATCTCCATTTAGGTCTGCATCCAACATGGACGCATCAATTTGGGCCATATGCTGTCCATGATCCATGTAGATCATACCCTCATCATCGTTCCCAATTTCACAGGCCGGGCCAATGGTAAACTGGCGCTCTAGCAAGGATCTCTGGCAATTCGGTGGCAGAACAACATTTCTCACTCGAGGAGTCAGATACTGTAAGGCCGTATCGTCGAGATTAGTGGTCGGCTCTAGATTAGCATCCGTGCTAGTTTTACAGTATGAAGGCCGATAGTTGTCAAATTCAAGGGCTGAAATACCGTCGCTCGAGTTTGTCGTCCTTAGATCTGATGAATTCAAAGTTTGAGAGATGCTGCTGTTCGGCCCAGATTCACTCGAAGTAAGATCAATAGACTCAGGTTGACAGTATCGACGGGAGTCGGGCTTTATGTGCGATTCAGTCAGTTGCGGGTCGAAAACATCATTTCTGATCGTCAACGGTTGATAGTATTCAGCACTCTGTCTCCGATCAGTCATAATTACATGTGCATTGATAGTCTCGGCTGAGAGAATCGTGTCCAACTCTGTTTTGGTTCATCAAAGAGTCCTATATTCTTGATCAATTTCGACGAGATAAAAAGTTGACCTTGGTGTCTGCAGGATTGAGAGTGGATTTGGTAATGAAAATTGTAACGTTTTGTCCCTAATAGTGAAGAGTTCTCTTCTCGAAGATAAAAATTCAGTACATCATGGGGTTCGCTCGATGGGTAAACAATATTCGAAGGAATTATCCTTTAACAAAATAACTGCTTTACGTGAGCAGAGCGGAGAATAGTTATCCTATCTGGTTCGATCAGACATTTTAATTTATTTATTTTCGTTGTATATACATTAGTTCACTGTAAAATCATGTTCGCGACAATTTTACGAAACATCTGCGAACCATTACTCTGGCCTCACTGTTCGAGAGGAGAGTCACATACTGAGACCAAATCCGCCTTGTTTGCTATATTTAGGATATATCTGTTCTTGGCTTCTCAGACCGGGTTCGATTCGGATCATATATTTTTATCACGGCTGTACTTTACGCAGCTCTAAAACTTAAGTGCGATCTAGCCCCTGCCTCGATACCGACAGGGTATTGCCGATGAGGTGCCTCTGGGAAGTAAAAATGCTCAACCTTTGTATCTAGCTTGACATCTCACCGTGACGCGGAACCAGCTCGAGGTGAGCGATCGTGGTCTTTGAAATAAGTTGAGCTACCGCCCCTTCAAGGAAAAATCAAAGTTGATATGGTCGAGTAAGAAAAACTTGATTGAGAGCTCGGTCATTCGGGATTGTATCTGTTCTTAGCTTCTCGGGTCGGGTTCGGAAATCAGTCGATGTTGTCGAGATTTCCAGGGCCAATGGAAAGCCCATGAGACTATACTGCATGATAGGAACATGCCAAGAAAACCGCTATATTATCTTTCTGTCACTGTCAAGCTCAGTCAATATATATGCGCTATCGGGTTCAACAAAGACCGGTCGACTGAGACTTCAAGGAGGTCTTCACGCAATCGGTATTGAGATAAGTTGTCTCAATTCCACAAGCACTAACAGATGTGGCGCCAACATGAGCTTTACCCGTTTAAAGTAGTGAGCGATGTCGATAAAAAATTATCCGAGGCTAGGCAGAGACCTCCAACTGAATCGAACCGTAGGTTTTGAGGACGCAAGGATGTTTTAGTAAGATAACCCGAAAGCCGGTCACGGAGTCGATATCATAGAGAAGTTCTTGCAAGATTTGCTCATAATACGGTGGGTTGGAGGGCAAATAAGTTGCTAGTCCCAATTTGCGGCCCAACAGGACCAGAGTATCTGTAGAGTTTCTGTTGTCAACACCTGACGAGTGACCTAGCGACCATGGCAATGCACCGCGGGCAAAGCTTGCGAGAGAAAATCTCTACTGTGATATGCGAATTTAGGCTTGGGGCCTGATTTAGATGGCTGGGCTCATGAAGGTCCGCAAGACGGGGATAGGAGGGGTTAGGCTGACATAAGGTAAAGAAAGAAATCTGAGAATTGGATCGAATATTGCATTGTTCATCCTTGATCGCTCTCCCCCGCTCTCTATAAGACACGGACATTGTTGAAGATAAATAATCGAAACGTGTTTAACGAATCGGAGTTTCAATTGAAATCTTTTGAATGAAGTCTGAGAAGCAACGAAAGTCCGAACCCTCGACATCCCTCAGACCGTTACGTCTCTCGTACTTTTATTGTAGACCCTAATCTAAAAATAGACCACCAGATCTGAACCTCTCACTCTGGCTGCGTTCAATGATCTCAGGCTGATCAGAGTGCGTGTTCACGCACGTGAGCGCTGCCTGTGCAGGAACTGTGAATTTCACAATGCGAAGCAGTGAGTGCGATCATCTTTAAATTCCCAGTTATCAGCTGGTGGTCATTGGATTCATTTCAGACAGTGTTAGGTCATTCATCATAGCATCACTCAGTAGGAAGCCTCTTAGGTACTGGTTCACCTTAGATATCATGTTATTATGCCAAACGTTACTCTCAAACGTTTTATGATATTCAATTCAAGCGAGGGGAGGGATGAGAGTCGAGAAGGTGACAAGCTTCTGTATCATTGGACAAAAGATGCAACGAATTTCAAAGTTAGTCGCGATGAGCAAATTGACGACATTTGTCTCTGTGATGCAAGTCTTAATGTCAGCTACAGACTAGGTCGCGACATGAGCCGATCTACCCAATTGAATCACCAGAATTCTGGCCACAAAGTGGAGGATAATGGACGTCTCAGACCTAACAAGAGTCTGGTGCTCACTTTTGAGAACACTCTCATTCTCGTGGTTGAAGTGGAATCTAAAGAATCAATCTGGATGGCTGCCCATGTCGCTCCACCTTCAACGAACGATTGCGAAGGAGGATCTCAGAATGTCCAACGAATGGATACTAGTTGTATTCCAGCTGAAGCGATCAAGCGGATTCTAAACAATATTTACGCCAGATTCTGTTTGCTCAATGGGACCTACGAAATGATATCTGCTAAAGTTCTAGAGGACGAAACATGTGATAATATTGATAGTGAGAGACGAAGAAAGATCGTTAGAGAAAGAATAAGATTAATATGCGAGAACTATTTTGATCAAATATTGCCAGATATTCACCTGAATTCATTTATATCGAATGTAGCATCTCTTTACAACTACATTCTATATTTAGATCTCGATCCAATCACCCTTATGAAAGTCAATAGCTTTATTAATCATTTGGTCTGTCTCAATGCAACCCAAATCCGACATACAATTGTGATATTCAACGATCAACTATTATGGTCTAGTCTGAACATGCACGACACTCGCTTGCTATACAATTATTTGGTTTCCATCTTAATCAGGGATGCACTTCAAGAGGAACTTAGTAAGGAGGTTGATAGAGTTAGAAGACTTACAGAAAATACGGCGATCTACCTAGGTGATACTTCAGACATCGATGGTGGCATCTCGGCTGACTCAACATTGGACGATAGTTTAGAGGGCGAGCGCCAAGCTGCTCTCACTAGAAAGTTGACAAAATTTTATTTGACGGTATTCCGATCGAGTAATAACATGACTGTGGGCCTATTACTAAGCGATCCGAACCTCACTGACTTGATACAAAAGTGTGAACAAATTTTAACAAGCGACTCGCGGGTTAGTGTAGTTCCTCTTGCCTCATTAGCCCAATCCGTCGGTCAGAGTTTCCTTAAAGCCAACACCAAAATTTACCAAAAACCCCAACCAACCTACCAGCAACAATCAACAGCTATGGGACTCAGTGCCAGTCCAGGAAATTGGAAAAAAACTACACCCGTAAGCGGCGGCAGGAAGCTCACTAATCAATTAGATCAAAAGTATATTTTCATGGACAAAACAGATGTCTCCATCTCCTGGCCTCCCTGTATGGATATGCAAAATAAAGAACACTTGTTGGTGAGCTCACTTGACAGTGGTATCCACGATTTGCCAAATGGAAAGAAGATGCGCCTCATCAAGTATCTCATAGAATTGGAACCAGAAGTTGGCGAACTGCACCGGCGTTTAGGTAGCCCATTAGTGGAGTTCCTTGGTAGAACTCATAACGACTCATGGATCACGTTCACAAATACAGCTTACAAGTCGATTTATTCTGTTCATAATGTGAGAAATTCTGGGCTTAGTGAGGCCCAGCAAAGTGCAATTAATCTGAGGTCCTTGTTTACCGGCCGCAGGTTCTGAACAATGTCGGTAATCGCAGAGATTAAAACGACCAGTAACTTCTGAGCGCCGCATGATTTGCGCCATGAATTCTTACCAACTTATGTCATTTTTTCGTTAAAACTGATCACAATCTCATACAACTCGATTATGAGAGAAGAACGCTGTCTCAACCTGACAATCTCGTAAACAGGAAGATAGGGGAGAGGTTCTAGTGATGCTCATCTGGATTTTCCGGTTCGATCGTCGGTCTGAACGATCTAATTGGGTATATTTAGATCCGAAAACAAATCCTCTATCCATGTTAACGCCAAAGACCAAACTATTGAGCATGATATTTCGTCTGGCTGCCTAACCATGTGGGTCGAATTAACCACATACTCATTTCACATCGAGAATGAGCAAGTTCGTAAAAGAACAACTAGGTTAAGTCTGGAGATAAACAGCTCCAATCAGGGCCAACATCTCGCCAACTGTCGCACGAGTAAACAATGTATCCAAATCCAATTGAGAAACCACGGAACGGTCAAGTCAACTTCCTCAACTAGCTCAACTAATTTACCTTGACTTTTGTCTTGTGACTTAGTTTCTACGGATAAACTGTAACTTGAATCGGTTGCTCTCGAGCTTCATATCGCAGCAACTTGATCAGCTAGCTAATTGATATTCTCCCAAGAGATAAGGAAGGGGAGTGAGTGAGAGGAATCGCAAAATGTCTTAACTGTTGGTGGTCAGTTGATTTGTTGGGCAAAACTGCTGGAAACTTTTCAAGGCAGCTCTAGTCATTTTTCAGGGAATTACTTACAATGGACAGAACATAAATTCATCTTAATCTTAATTCAATTTGTTACCTAGTGAGTGAGCTAAGCTCCCAAATCTGGCCGTTGAAAGAGATTCAAAAAAGATACATACTAATCTGAAATCTAGCCTATCGCTCAGGCTCAGTTGGCGAGCTAGTTAGCTAGCTTTCCATTTAACTGGCTTTATTTGTGAAGGTGGCGGATCTACAACTTGGCAAAAACGAGATGCAACTGATCCGCTAGCAAAATTTAATTCTCTCCCCTTTCCTCTCTCCCTCCCTTCTTCTATCTCTAGTTGAGTTTCTTGAGCACCAAAGTCGACCAACCTCATTCAGTTTTAAAATGTTACCTAATCAACTCAACCACTTTCTGGTGAGCGCTCTTTCCAGCTTTGTGGCCCATTGTGAAACTTCTCCCGCTAGTATGGGAGCACTTTAAATTGACGGAAATGGAGAAACTTCAATTTTATGACAGCTTTCATGAGAAGTGCATAGGAACCAGCGGTTTTTTAATCTTAATCAGGCCTTGTGTTTGAAACCATTCGATCTGGACCAAATTCGGGCCTATCTAGTAGCCCGCTGGATAGACATGGCCTCGGTAAGCTCCGTAGCTCTTGTGCTTGTTACTTGGGCCATAACCATGTGACGGATAGTCACTGTATCTTGGCTTGTGGGCGCTTGGATAGGTGTATCCGATGGCACGATGTCCACTTCCGTAACCGTAACCACTGTTGTGGCTTCCATAGGCTGGTGCCAAGGCTAAAGCTTTAACCGGACGCATGCCATAGTGAGCGATTGGTTTAGGATAACTGCGCGCCCTTCTGTAGTGGCTCTTTGGTGCCGGTGGGTGTCTTGCATAGCCCCGGTAAGTGTACATGCCGTGGCCCCCGTAAAGCGCCGGCCTGACTGCGTATGAGTGGTATGGGCCATATGAGGCTGGACGAGCTTCGTATTTGTTGCACCCGTATCCCCTGCAACCCCCGTTGTCTCCGTAATACGACATTGAAGACTCTCCATCGTGGTGGCCACTTTCACTTGCATACCTGCTCGGATATGCGGCCTGGTATCCGCTTGGATGTCTGTTTGGATATCCTCCTGGATAAGCGCTATGTGAGTCGTAGCCGCTCCTCGCCTCAGCAACCACCATTGCTCCAACGAGCACTAGCGCAGTGCTGCTGATAATCTGGAACAAGCAATCACTTGTTAGTGATTGGATTGCGCCTTTTCCCCGATGGATGTTTCGTATCCAAAATGGAGAGGATTCAAACTTACCATTGAGAGTTTCATTGTTTCTCTGTGATCTTGTGGAGTTTTAGAAAAGAGAGAGAGAGAGTGAAAAGTGTAACTTCGGAGCTATGATTACACTTGATTCGGTTCGCTGAGCTGAGAAGCCTCCAAACTGAATCACAATCGTGAACGCGCTGCTGTTTTATACCTGGCCAACTCGTACCAACCAGCAACAGTGGCCGGCAGAAGTGAAATCATATGGCTAGACTTAATTTTACAAGCTTACGAGGTAACGCAAACGTTATCATTTTGTCAACTAACCAACTCAAAGTATACATCCCAGGCAAGCGCCTTAGTATCGCTGTGATCTCCCCCTCCCAAGTAATGGACTCATGGTCGAAAGGTGAGAGTCAACGAAAGTCGTTCAATATGAGACCTGAACAGCTCGCTGACTTAGACTAGAAGCTTGCTGAGTGGTCATGGATATAGCTCAGTGTTGGCTGCCGAGAGCAACCAGTCCATAGAAGTTACTTGTTGATAAACGGGATGAGTATCGGTAATCCGCTAGAACCAGTTAAGGCAAAGGCAAGTCAATATGCCCAGTTAGCTCAGGTGCAGTAGTGGCTTTGAAATTCAAACCAACATCCGTAGCAAACTTGACAAAATGCTAATGAACCTAAGAGAGTCAAGTTTTCACTCCTTCTCTTGGACTAATTCATCGCAAAGTGAAGATCCGATAGCTGAGCAATAACATAGCCACGAACTAGCCAACGCATTCCAAGTGGCTTAAAATTTGGCGCCGGAGCGAAAACGTGGATTAAAATCGACACTTCGACAGGTTGAAAACCTCGTTCGTTCTCCTTCACCCTCTGACGGGATTTTATTGAAGGCGGAAACTTGACGAGAACAGGATACTGTGTAACAAAGATCTGGGCATTTTGGTTTGTTCATCAGCAAGTTCATCTCTCCTTGATGCCTTTCAATCAGCAGAGATAATTCTCAGTCTCCGCTACGAGATGGCATCTTCACCTGTCTATCTCTAGATGGGAAAGTTTTGCCTGCTATGACCGACTCCTGTGCAAAAGTTCATGGCTACAAAATTGAGTTCCAAGCGAGGTCGCAGCACCAATGGAGCGTTGTCTCCACTTTTGGGGCCAGATGGTAGCATGCCACTCGGGGCCTCCCGCCGCCCCACCATCGAGCACCCTACCTATTGTATCTCGGAGGCTTGACTCAAAGTGACTTATGCGCTCAGGCAGAACCGCAGCTATGAACCTTCCCTAATGAACCTCAAAGTTCCCCCAGAACCACACCACTCTGTCCGCCTTTGAGGAGGATCAAACTGTCATTGCTATTACGAAATTTAAAACGAAGGTTGATAATTACCTAAAAGTTTACTACATCTTTACGCAGAGCTCGTCTTCTAGAATTGTAACTACTCTAACGGGAGACACTTCAGTGCTACAAATCTTGTCTCACTAATTCATACATTCGGCTTGAAGGCCAGCATATCCAAGCTTGCCTGTCTCCAATCGATGGCTCTATTTCAGTCGCCGATTTGCCTAACGCTCGGAACTACGTGAGTATCGACAAGCCTCGTAGCTTGTGTTTCCACCAAGATTAGACCCCCCAATTAACGGAGCCTCTCGATAAACCTGCGAAACAATTGTTGCTCTGGCCCACTAAAAACTCGGAAATTTTAAGAGAAGCTGACGACCCCATAGGTCAGCTTAATAGGACTCTCCACCTGCAGGATTACGCCAACCATCGCCGTCACCAAGCCGAGAGTTTGGATGGTAGACGGAGTAGCACTTGCACTCAGGTGGTGTGGATTTTATTCTGGTAAGTTTGATTTAGAGAAGGAGGCGGCTATATCTGAAAGCAGGATAGAACTTAAACTAACGAAGCGCTATTAAGGCTAATCGTGCTCATCGCGATCGCCTATCCGCTCGCCCTCGTGGCGGCTGTCCTCTACGCGCTGGTCAATCCATTGAACCTTTTTGACTGCTGCCAACCGCTCATGAAAGCTCTACTCCAGACACTCAATCTACCGTTAGCCTGTGCTCGCAACATTGTGGAGGCGAAGCAGTTAATTGCCATGTAGGCAAGGCTGATCATCCTGTCCCATGTCCAAGAACCATTTTGCGAGCAGCTTTTGGCTCCTGGTCGACCCTGGCGCCATCAGATGGCCAAGCGAGCGACTATGGAACACCTGAGCGAAATCCGAGCGAGTGACAAATGGCGTCCGATGTTGATCAAGATTAGAGAGAACGACGAGGGCGAGAGAGGAGACGTCAACTGACGTAGACTTGGAACAACCTTTGCTTCGAGAGTCGAGTATCATAGGCCTTGCGCTTGAAACCACACACTTCCCCTCATTTCATCCTCGGTCCATCGCTCACCTGGCACCATCTCTGTGATGCTGATTTCCTGATGCAACGCCGTTCGACTGCTCATTCCATAGGCAAGGTTTATTAGTTTTTGGATCGGCAGACAATTTGTCCTATCGGTTCACGAAATACAAACGAGAAAATGGGCCTACTTTCAATGCTGATGGCGATGACAGTGTTTGTGTCGCTTTGCATTGGGGTACACGGGAGTGCGCTGTCAGAAGTGGCGCCGGTTGAGACGAAATCGGCCCAAGAGGATCTCATAACATTGCACGAATCTAAAACGCCAATCAAATGTCGCGGAGTGAAACAATCCGAACTGGCCACAGAGAGCCAGATTGTGAGCGTTTACTTCGACACGGTTAGTTTGCTCAATTTTGTCCCAAATTTGCTCAATGAAATTACCCCAAACAAGACGAAACAATCGCAAGATTTCGACACCCACCAGCCCCAAAATGAAGCCAACTCAACAGGCCAGAACCAACCACCGAGTTCCTCAACTGTAGAAACGCAACCGAGTACACCGACTGGCAGCACTGCTGGCAACCTTGTTGTCTCAACCGAAATTGGAACCACCGAGCCGCCGACGACCGACGCCGACTCGCCGGTCGCCTCAAAGACAACTCGCCAAGGGTCGGCCGTTTTCTGTGGCGAAGCAAACCCAAGCGGCAAGAGCAACAAGAAGCTCGTTTTAGACAGAATAATCGGCGGCCGAAAGACGGAGCCAGGCGAGTTTCCCTTTCAGGTGCGACTCAATATCAGATCGCGGCGCGGATCTGGAATCTGCGGCGGGGTTATCTTGGACGAGGATCACATTCTAACCGCGGCCCATTGTATGACTGCTTGCGTAAGTCAATATTTAACAACGGCAACAATTGAGAACACGGGCGTTCATGCAACGATCGGCGACCATTCGATCAAATCAAACGATGGCGAGCTCGAGATTGACATTGCCAAAATAACGCCCCACGAAAAGTACGACGCTTGCAACTTTTACGCAAACGATCACGACATTGCAATAATCAAAACAGCCTCGCCAATCGAGTACAAGTTCACCACCGACGGCTATGGCTCGATTAATCGGCCTTGCATGCCAAGCAGCCAGGACTTGGCCTACAAGGAGGGCGAGTCGGTTATAGTTTCAGGTTGGGGCGTCACGCGCGAAAACTCCGGCTCCCTATCAAACATCTTGCGCTTCGTTCAGGTGCCCGTCGTGAACATAAGCCGTTGCCAGGAGACTTATGGTAGCCGGGTCACAAACGACCACGTTTGCGCCGGCTACCAGACTGGCGGCAAGGACTCCTGCCAAGGCGACTCAGGGGGCCCCTTGGTGAGGATTGTGGAGAACAGGTACGAGCTAGTGGGGATTGTCTCCTTTGGCTACGGCTGCGGACAGCCGGGGGCGCCTGGAGTTTACACGAAGGTTGCCAGCTATATCGATTGGATCAAGGCAAACCTCTGACCTTACAGCATTAAAACCCTCTCTAGTTTTCTCTGAAAATTTTCGAGCTGAGAATGGAAATCGTTCTCCGTGCTAGTAAAAAGTCCTCATGTTTTTTGAGCCAAGAAAGTGGTTTCAATGGAGCAAATGAACATGGTTAATATGCGCTGAGCTAGAGGAGTTCGAGCGGAAGAATCAGTTTAATTCGAACCTAGTGGAGTTGTTGATTTGATCAATGTCGGCCAAGATGGACGATATTATATTGAAGAACTCAGCCTGCTGAGTTGCGTTCATCACAACCAAGGGTCTCTCGCCGATTGATTGGGATTCTTTCGATTCTACTGGAGCCTTTTGGCTTGTGTCAGAGCTCGAATTTTCACCCTCTCGGGCAACAAATTCAAGCTCTCGCCTTAAATTTGTTGTGCCATTGAAATCTGGGTTAAACGGCAGCTTGTTCGGATCAGAATTTGGCGGCAGAATGGTCGTGGACTCGCCCGAATGTGGCCACGGTGGCCACGGTGCCCGCGAGGTGGAGGGCGCCAGTGTCGTGCTCCTGTTCTCATAGTGCGGCCATCCATAGGGCTCAGTTGTGCCTTGGTCCTCATTGCCTTCGTCTCTCTTGAGCTCTTGTGGTGATTGACTCGAGACTGGTTGCGTTCTGACGGCTGCTTGATCTGCCGGCTTCTTGCTACCCATACCAAACAGCGCATCAAACCAGCGGCGGATATCGCGCGTGCCGAGTTGTCGCTCTGATGTCGAGTACATCTCGAGAGCTCTCCTATTGTGAATGCTCTCCAGCTTGTTGCTGAACTGTCGCCATATTCTCAGTGTCTCGTCGCTGATTGGTCGCCTCTTGGAGGCAAAGCGACCTCTCGCTACATCGGCGCAGCCATTCTCGGCGCCAATCCTGTCAACCAAAGTCCTAAGCCATAAACTGCCAGCATCAGCGTCCAATTCTTGCAAAATAGAGCTGATCTCTGACATGGTCAGCGGTTCGTGTGGATGTCTGCTGTGCCAATAGATGATTATCAATGGAATTAGGAACACCAATCTATCGCTCGATTTGCCCCGCGTCGCATCAAACATGCGATCATTGCCAATGTGACTGACATAAGGTCTTAATTTGCATAACAAGTCCGCCTCGTCCTGATCCTGTTTGGACATGATCGGCGTCCTTGTTGGAAACCTCTCAGTGGGGCGCCCATAATTCAGCTGGACACCCTGACTGAACCTAACCGTCCGCTCTGTTGGAAATAGCATCTCGCTCCTCCTGTTTGGGCCGTAATAGAAAGTGTTCACTTGCTGACTTGACAGGGGTGGAGCCGTTTCCATTCCCGGATTCGCGATGTAGAGCATCGAGAGTAGAAGAAGGGCCAAAAGAGGAGCCATGGTGCCAGATTAATCAACAAGTATCACCTTCTCACGAGACCAAATTGGTCTGCTATTAGACTGAAGACGGATTTCTAAACTTGCGACACATCTAAAGCACTGCGAGTCGATCAGTGGACTTGTTTGTTAGAGATTTGTATCTAGCATCAACTGTTCCAACTAGAAGGACAAATTATCTACACTCAAAAGCTCTGATTTATGCTTGATTACAGCATCGCGCATTGTGCAATCGTTTTAAGATCATCGCGATCTCTCACAAACAACTCTTCGTCCATTCAGACATCTGGTTCTGTTTAAAAGAGCTGGCCAATTGGAGGACAATTCATGGAAACTCTAGACTAAACAGACCGAGCTGATAAGTTGGGAAACTCTGTTGCATCATCGATCACGTTTGATGAGCTGGAAGCTGGAACTAGTGAGTCAGAGCTAGCGACATCGCAATTGCTTGGCTTATATGTGGACTCGTTCGAGTGGCCGAGCACGTTTTGCTCGAGGTTTGTCTCTTGGTTGCAAATGGGATCTCACGCAGCAAAGAAAACTTGGGTCTGCACTAGATCGTGGCTAAAAGAGCAATCTGAGCTAAGCAGTTGTGCTTGCGATTCGAGGTCTCAAAGTCACTCCGGAATCACCTGGTTCGAGTTGACCTGATTGACGAACTCTATCGCTGTGCTCTCAACAAACTTGTCCTTGTCACTCATGTCCTCATGCTTTGTTCCCAACAAGCCAACAAACTTGGCGCCTAGCTTAATGCCAAGAAAAATGCCACTTATGATGGCAAAAACTGCGAGAAAAGTTATTCCAAATGCATGGATTCGGTAAAGATTGCTGGCCCCAAGCTGTTCCCTCAGGCTGCTCTCAACAATCTCGATGTTTGATCTCAGTTTCGACTCATCCGAGGCAAAACCCGCTCTTGGTTCGTAATGCCACACTTGCAGCTTGCTTGAGTCCTCAACGAGGTCCAGTCTTTGGGTGGAGATGGCTTGACGAAGAGTGATGGTGTTCATGACGCAGACATAGTACGATTGTCCGTTCCTATCCTGAATAATTATGTCGAACGAGCGACATGCTGGCCAAGGACCCAAGACTTGCATGAAACAGGTGAAGGCACAATTCTGTTCGTCTGTGTAGGTTTGCTCGCGAAAGTTCTCACCTCTCTCGAACAGAGACCTGACAGTTGCATAGGTGGACTCTGAGATTGTTCCAACTTGGCGCGAAACCATCCTGTACGCGTTGGCCTCCTCGTCGCTCAAATTCGAGGGCCCAAGACTAACGCCATACTGTTTCTCGTAGAAGATCTCGAACTTGAATGAAAATTTTGTGAAAGATAAATACTGATTTTCGCCCTCCGAACCAGCGCTGTTGTGAGCAGTATTATTCTCTCTAGCCAATGCCTCTGTTTCCGCTTCGCTCGCATAATCATTGACGATACAATAACCTCGAGAAGTTTCCAATTTCTGCCTATCCTCCGCAAGCACTAATCGCTCAATTTTTACAAACTCACTCTCATCCTGAACCTCTTCCTTGCCAAGATAATTGAAAGATCTGCACATCTGCCTCGAGGCGTCCCTATTGAGCCTGTACAGCTTGCTGAAGGCCTCAAGGTCGTCCTTGTTCGCACCTGGCGCAAACAGGGCCGAAGACTTTGAGGCTGCATCAGCGATTTCTCGGCGCAAAACTTCCATATTCTGGACGGTGCACTTCTCGGCGCATTCCTCGATGCCGCCCACCGGATGGACGCGTCGATTCCGGAAGACGTACATGGATGGCGCGCCGTACAAGTCCGTGAACAGCTTATTGTACAGCTGGCAACTTGGTTGCGCCTCAAGCTCAACCTGTTCACCATCCACCGATATGCTAACCTTCGCTCCACGCCTGCCGGCGCCCCTTTTGTCGGCTTTCAATCGCGTAAGTTCGTCGATGGTTTCAAGGGAGCTAAAACTTGTCTTTGAGATCACACACTCGAGCTCAGAGTTCTTCATACAAAGCGAGAACGATCGACACGTGAAATCGACCAGACAGGCCGCCCGACATTGATCAATGGTCATGGACGAAACCTCGTCATCCATTTGAGAGCTCAACGGCGTCCAGTTGTGGGCGCTTAGCAAAGCAGGAACCACACGTTTGTTCCCGGATCCTAATTCAGGCAAACCGAAGCCACTAATCTTGTCTGTGGCCACCTGTTGCTCGTTGTTTTCCTTGCTCGAAATTGAGGTCTTGAAATCTCTATCGTCGACCTTAAAGAGTTTGACGGTAAAAGATAGGCTGGCCCCCAAATTAGAATCGTGCAGAATTAGCTTAGAGTTCAGATATCTTATAGTATTCTTCTTTTTAAAGGTGCTTTCAAACCATCCATTTGTTTGAATACGGCCAAGTCCATGGTTCGTCCGGTAAATCTCCATTGCGCCATCCTTATCCAACACAAAGCCCACTGGCAACTTGTCGTCACCAGTTGGTTTTAGATCGATAGAACAGGTGCGTCGCTTGACATTGTAGCCAAAGTGGACATTTTTGCGAATGTGGGCAGCCAACATATAACAAGCCTGAAAGGAACGATAGATGGCAGTGCTGATCTCGCCCGAGGTAAAGTAGTTGAGGCGACCTTGTCCCACGTATATCAATTGGGCCAAATTGTAGGCATGCTCTGCCACTCTAAGCGTTGCCAGCATTGTTTGACCCCCGTTTGGTGCATTCAGTTGGCCGCCATGTTTCACAATTCTTGTCTCCAGATCGTAGATCATATTTGCAGGCCACTTGAAACTCTCCTGAAGACCTGCAATGAGAGCTAGATCCCTGACGTCCGACACCTTTAAGAAATCTTCGCTTGGACTTGGCTCATCGCTTTCAAGAAGCATACCGACCTTCGCGTACTTATTCTCGCCTAGGCCTGACGAGCAAAGGTCCTCAAGGGAGAATAAGTCTGCCATCCGGTCGCCATTCGGCGCCTCGTGCGGAAGAGCCCACACAAAGTCGTGGATAAATATTGCTTGCTTGCTATGGGTGACCGTATATTTGGGGTTAACCTGGTAAATCTGGATCAATAGTAACGGGTGATCCTCATCCTTCTCAGCAAAATAGAGCAAGGTGACCAAAATTTTGTTGGCCGCCGCGTCAACATCCACCCCCTTTGCTGGAGACCTGACCTTGATTTCACCCCCCGAGTCCTTATACACGATCGGCTGGTCGAGCCAATAAGGGGGAGTTGTATCATATGTTTCATAAACGCTCGCATCGATTCCCCTCACTTTGGCTTTGCCCATGTAAACAAACTCCTTCGCTCCGGCCAGAATCTCGCCAATAGAGAAAGGATTCGTGACACCCCTTTGAAGGCCTCCTGAATTTGGCAGAATTTGGCTGACTATGCATTGAGTTGTGTCCGTTCTGCCATCTAAATTTGATGGCGACGCATCCTTACTGAGGTCAAATATCTTATCAACATGAGTGTTGCTCGTTGGAACTCGTTCCATCGCATGATACATGCGATTCAATCCGAAATTAAACATTTGACGCCTAACCCCTGAGGTTTCAGTATCAACAGACAGATCCAAGCGAAGAGATTCAACATCTTCATCATAGGCAACAAAAGACTTGATTAAAATCGGTTTGAGATCCATGAGCGTGAACTCAGAATCAGCTTGGAATGAAAATTTTCCAGTCTTAGCTCGCATCCTCCTAAATAAATCCACTTTTTTGCTAGCTAAGGCCTTAGAGCAACCAGAAACAGTCTCGAAAGTGAACCTGTCCAAAGCTACATCATCTCTAACAAATTGCTGGTGGATGTCTAATCTTGGTGTGTATAACTCGAGAATTTCGAGTCTTGCATAATCTATCACAGTCATCTCGCTAGTAGATCCAGAGATCACAATCTGAATTGGAATAGTTGATAGCGGATCCGTAACTTGGCTCACTTGACTATAGTAAACCTCAAACTTCCTACCATTTTCAGCGATACCATCGTCAAGTACGTATCTAAAGGCTGGTATATTTCTGACAGAAGTATTCTTCGTTGAGACCAATTTCAATTTGTCTCGATGTTTGGAGATGAAGAAAATCAATCGAGCTGGCCCAACAATGAGATCGGGGGTGGCTGGATCTGAATCTGCCTCACTCATGCCAAGTAGGCGAGTCATTTCTTCTATACTCGCCTCTCTGCACTCCAAGTTGTCTCTATCATATAAGAGCACTATATTTCTCTCCCTCTCGATGTAAAAGTCTCCCCACGAGGGTTTGCGGCTTTCATCGAGCTCATTTGCTCCGGTTGGCGTCAATGTGAAGCTTAACTTTGCTCGTCGCTGTTCTAAAGAGTAGCTTTCGTGAATTTGGCTGATCCAGGTTGAACCACTATTTAGCAGACTCCTGACTGTACTTCGGATTGAAAAAGATTTACCCTCTAGAGAAATTTGCGCGCCAGCCAAACTAGCAAAGAGGAAACCCAAGAGTCCTAGAGCTTCTATAACGTGTGGATTCATCGCAATTTATATCTCTCACAAGACCGCTTGGACTAAGCCAGACTGATTGATTGTTGAAAGCTAAAACAAAGCTTGTGACTTGATCGATGCTGGTGTTGCAATAAACAAAGTCTCTTCCATCTTGCGCGGGTACGAAATCCAGAATAGCGAGTTTATATGTCAATAATAGATGTCGTTTTTACCCGAATAAATCAGATTTCCCTCAGCTCTAGCGATGGCGGTGTGAAAATCGCCTCATCTAAATCTGGACCCCTGCTGAGTTTGCGTGAGATTGTTGCGCCCAGAATGAGACCACTGGTGATTCCAAGCAAAGCGAGCAACATTGCTACAAGCAGCCCCTCGATTTGTGGCTCTGTATCATCCAGCTTAGGGGACAGACCTTCAGTTGTTAAGCTCAGTTGATATGTGTCGGAAGCTTCCTGTCTGACGACACCAAACCTTGGCTCATAGTGATACATGAGCACGCTGTTCAATTTAGAACTTTGTTTCAAATCTTCAGCTCCGGGTTGATAGATAGACATGGTGTTTAAAACGCAGGAAGTGCTCATGCTTCCGTTCCATTGTATTGTCTTGACAACATCGTATGACCTGCAGGCTGGCCAGAGACCCGAAGTTTGGAGGAAACAGTACTCAGCACAATTGATCTCACTATTGAGCCTTAGCTGAAAGTTCTTACCTGAGCTCAACGCTCTATTCAGAACAGCTAATTGTTGACCGTGGTCAGGATTTTTCGATGCTCTTGAGACAGCCATGTAGGCTTTGATTTCTTCTGGACTTTTTGGAGACTCAGCCATTCTGAAGCCAGCTTTCTTTTCATATAACTTATTGAAGTCAAATTTGTAACGATCCACAGGGAATATAACCTTCACTTCGGTTTCTCCTTGCGCGCTGCTAGTAGGAAGGGCACAATATTTGCTCGATTCGATATTAATTGAAGGATCTCTCTGCTGTATGTATCTCCTCTGGTTCTCATCAAGTGTGGAGTCTAGATAGAAGAAATAGCCGCAAAATCGGTTCAGAGTTGTCTTGCGCGCCTTGTGGAGTTCACTGAATTTGATATGCTCATCATCGTTAGATATCAGGTCTTCGGATTGCGTCATCTCCGTAATTTGTCTACCGATGTTAGCCGCAGTCGATAATGCCTCCAAGCTCATGAGGAAACAAGATTCGGCACACTTTTCCAAGCTAGCAACTGGGCTCACATCCATCCAACTCAAGTGAGAGTTCACGGACCCGCTCAAACTGAACAGATCCGTGTAAATTTTGTTGCGCAATTCACACCTGAAGTCTCGAACTAGACTAACTTTGAACTGCCCAGCATCAACTGTGACACTGGTCCCAAATGTCAGTTTCTTAACAGTAGCCGAACTCAGCTGCGCCTGGATTCCAACTACTTCTAGGCTTATTTCAGAGAGAATGCACTGATTTTTAGATCTTTCTGAGCAGTAGGAGAACGTTTTACAATTTAGATCTTCTAAACAAGCTGCATGACACTCCTCTTGGCTTAGAAACCAGTCACTTGCCTTCTTCTCTACTACAAGACTCTGAGTGTCTTGTTCCTGCAACCTGAAACCGGACAAAACGAAAGGTATCGGTTGAGTTTTAGTCCCGCTAGCTGCGAAATCGCCAAGGTAGTTCAAGTTCTTCAGCTTAGCTCGCTTGATTCGTAACCTCAGTCCGTTTGGATCGATGGACATCCTTGGATTGTTTGACTTGTAATTTTGCATAATCATCAATCTATTCTCCAGGTGCTGAAACTTGCCGTCCCGTAACCATGTTTTCGAGAGGCTGCTCTCTTCACCAAACTGAACCTCGACCTTGTATAGTTCACCGGCACTCCCCGGGTCCAATTTGAAGAGATTTGATTTGGATAGATCGCTATCTGCTGGCAAATCCAGATCAACTAAACAAATCTGACCAATGTCGGCATAGTAAATGTAAGAACTCTTAGCGGCCATCCATAGACAATCAGAGAGAGGGCTAGAAGAGATTTTCAACACGCGGTCATGATCAATTGAGTCGCTCAAGACCGCATTACCTACAAAGATTATATTATACAACGTTTGCGGATGCTCCAACACCCTGAAGCTTGTGAGAATCGATATTTTTGGCCCTGAGACTAGTTTAGATTCTAAATCGAAAATCATAATGTTTTGGACGTCCAGTGCATCGGCAATACTGGCTCCAAGAGCTACATTTCGTGGCAACCAATTCCTAATCCAATCGAAATTCTTATCCACCTGATCGATATTTTCGTGCTCTAATAACAATTCGAGCTCGGCGTATTTGACATCATTCGTTGGGCACAGAGTCTGGTACGAAAATAGATCATCAGGACGATCACCGTTCTGAGATCCGTTCAATTCCCAAAGGTGATTTTGAAAATGGGATGTTAAGATTTTACTTGGTTGCGAGTCTCCGGCAAAGTTCAAGCTGTAAACTTCAAGTAGGAGGAGTTTCAAACTAAATTCTTCAACGCTCGATTCGGAAACATAGATGAGAACTGTAAGTGATTGCTTCTTGCCCTTTGTTCGTTGCTGCAGCATAGTATTACCTCCTTCTCGGCTTCCATAGTTGCCCTTCATGTCTTTAAATAAGGCTGCCTGGCTATACCATTGAGGAAAACTGCTTGTTTTAGCCTCATAGACGAGAGCCGCAATTCCCATAACACGAGCTCGTCCCATGAAGGTGAACTTTTCAGCTCCGGTTAAAAATTTAGATAATTTGAAGCGAGACCATCTTTGAGCGTAGGACATTTCTGGCGGAAAGATATAGGTGACAATACATTGTCCTTTCGCGTCCAGCTCATTATCATGGCCAATCTTATCGTTTTCAATTTTACTTAAAGCCTTGTTGAAAATCGTATATTTTCGGTTGCTTTTGAGGTCAAACAGTTTTATCGTGTCGTGAAATTGCTCGTTTGGTTCGGTGGATTTGAGCCTCGAATCAATGCGCAAAGACTTAATCATGCCATCATAAGCGATGTAAAATTTCCGAAATTCACTTTGAATTGGATGACTGTCAACGTTCAGACTGAACTTTATAGTATCAAGATCAAAGATCCCGAACGGATCTTGCAAATTGTCGGAGCCAAAATATTCCGAGCATCCTCTGGCCAAAGGAAAAGCGAAATTGTCTGTCACTTTCTCGTAACTGTGTCCTGATAAATCCATCAACTCTGGCCGCAGCTGCCTTTCATCGATGAATTTCTTTCCATGGAATCCTATTGCGAACACCTTAGTTGGGTTAGACAACTTGACCGATACTAGAAGAGGGATGGAAGCTTCGAGTCTGGTCCCTTTCAAGGTTGTTTCGTCATAGTAGACTGATAGTAAAGTACCCTCTGGGTCACCATTCAGGTCCAAAGTGAGCTTATACTCTAGCAAGGGTCGATTTCTTTTTGAGCTCAATTTTCTAACACTGTCGCTTTTCTCCACCGGCTTAAGTTGGTCTAGCTTATCAGCTATTAGAAAAAGCAATCTTGCTGGACCGATGATGTGACTCAGATCTTGTCCCTCAACTTTCATCTCCAACAAGTCTCTCATTTTGGGACAGTCTTTGAAGAGGTACTCATGATAATCTTTGATTGTGCCTGCGCCATGACAATCAGCTGAGTCAGAATAGAAAAGGCCTAGACCTATTTTTGCATCATAATGATATCTCTCTGCAGAGTTTCTATCCTCATCGATCAAATATTGAATCTTTGCCCTACGCTGCTCAAACGAATACTCCTCGAGTAGATGCTTAGTGTCGAGTTTTGCCCCATCTTCCAAGCTCAGGTAGGTTGTTACGACGGTTCGGATGCTGAACGACTTGCCCTCTAGAGCAAAATCGCTTCCGCTATCCAGGGCGAGAGCCCGCAACAGGTGGTAACTTGTAAGTAACTGGCCCAGCAACACGATCGAATGAAACTGCCCGTGTGTGAGCATTCTAGTTGGAGTTTATGATTTGAATCAAGACTTTGGAGGCGCCTTTCTGATGGCTCCCAAACTTTGATTGCGTTCGATTGGAATATAAGACTCGGATAGGTTTAGCTAACAAAATGAATGTATAATTCACAAATAATCGAAAAAAAAGCTTTGATTCCGCAAAATCAACGCTCACCGCGTTGCAGCGGTCTACGTCGTGTATAAAATCTGGTTTTACATCGTATAACTGTTGCTGATGGCTGTTCAGCAAGCTCATAAATTCAGCCTGCCATGATGTCATTCGCACCCCCGGTGAGAGATCAGAGCCTTGAATCTATAGAAGTCTGCGATGAGCCATTATGATCGCTGGCCGATGCGACCACGATAATATATGTTGTCAAGCTTGTTTGCTATTCGAGCAACCAAAGCTGATCTATTCACGTTAGAACTATCAGCAAGAGAGAAACTTCCAACGGCTCTCTGAGCACTACATCTGATTGCTTGAAACGCTACAACAAGATATTCAAACTTCTCCTTCAGAGCCCTATGTCCGCGCTCTTGTGATAGATATGAGGCATAGTGAGGTGGCCACTGTCGGTTCTGGACTCCCACGGCTCCATTCTCGTCGACTCGTTCCGAGTGGGAGCTCTCCACAAACCGACCTCGAATGAGAGGCTCTCTTGCTTCAACGTTAATTGGGCCCCAAACGATGAGTTTGTGGTTGAATCATCACAGCGGAGGTAGCAGAGGAAGCTTGCGGGAAAAACAGGTGAACAAGCGGGATTGCGGAGGGATCTTATGTGCTCTGGTCCGAGCTAAGCACTCAGAATTCCAAATTATCAGTATCGCAATGTTGTAAAGCTCAAACCTACAGGCGGTCAGACTGTTGAATGAGCAATCGATGATCATGAGTCCAGACTCTTTCGGCATCTAAAGCGGAATCAAGTGGCTGAATGGCTCGGTCATGGTTGAGCAAGCTAGCTGAGAACTTGTCTCGCCTTCACACGATCAGATATGATGTATACACTGGCCGACAAGTAAAATTGCGGTTAATTTGAGTCCTGACTTAAGTTGAAATCTCAGATCTTCGGGTCTTCGAACTATGTTTCTCGTCAAGGTTCGTAGGCTTTTTGGGTTCTCTAGGTGATCTCGTTTCTGAATTTCTGCAGATACCCAAACTTTGGGCTCTTGTCGATGCGACAAATTAAACTACGCGCTTATTTGTTGATCTAAATCTTTTTGCACGTCTTGACAATGTGGTTTTTCGTGTTTGCGAATGGATATCTAGTCTATCAACAACTTGTCAAGCGAAAAGTTTCTTTCAAAATGCTCTCCAACGATCTCAGGTAGCTCATTCGCAACCAGTACCGTGAGTACGGTTCTTAACGGAAGGTAGCCCGTCTCGTGGGAATTTCGGACAACACAGTCCGAAACATTCCATTCCGAAGCGAATGCTCGAAGTTGTCGAGAAGAAGGGGTGTCTCACCCACTACTAGTGAGAATTTGTGATAATCATCGAAGGGTCTCAGTAAAAAGCCTATCGAAATTTATCTAGTCGCGCTTTTCTTTCCGGTTCCACTTCCTTTCAGCAATTCATTCAACCTGGGTGTTAGGTGGTGAGACTGAATTTGCAACATAGCACGATAGACAGTGAAGGAATCGGGGCTGAAAGTATGGGGGCTGAATCTAAGTCAGGACTCAAGTTGAGGGGGTCGCAATTTTATTTGTCGGCCAGTGTAATTATTTTTATAGAGAGTACATATACTGTTAGCAAATAAAATTCTCGCCCATAATTGACAGGTCTTCCCGAATTTGGCCAGTGAAACCTGTGTTGACTTTCTGCTCGAGGGGCAGAATCTACACCCCCAAGACTGGCTGCTTTCGTTCTGCACACGGTTTCGCAAGATTGCGTGGAAAGAAGGACTGCTTAAATATGCGATAGAGACAAGTAGGACCTTCAGACGATGGAGGAGAAGCCATAAAACCTCAGTATTACGTTAAAGTTTATTCATATCGCCGAAGTCCAACCAAATTTAGGCAGCGCAGTGAACGCTTTATGGTTACCAACTGAGATCACCACCGAACAGATGCCTGGACGACTGAAATAACATATCCATATCAATGCCCTTCATGGCGCCATACTCTCAGCCGACTCTTAACGTCCAACGCGGCCTCTGGCCACAAACTGCCACTATTGATTGGTGTGAGTCCAACTATGAGTTATCCTACTACATCGCCGAGTTCTGGAACACTCTCTCCAATTTAGCTTTCATCCTGCCGCAAATTGTACAATACATAGCGCTTTCAAAACATAAGAACGTCGAGCTGGCCTTCAGAAGCGCATTTTTAAGTTTGGCACTCGTCGGCTTAGGCTCAGTCTGTTTCCATATGACACTTGCAAGATCCATGCAGATGCTCGACGAGACTAGTATGATACTAGTGTCCTTGCACGGATTCTATTTACTCTACTTGATGAAAGAGCCAACAGTCAACAAGACGGCCTTAATTGCATTTCTGATATGCTATGGTCTAGCCTTCTTGAGCCTGTATATCCTCCTGGTAGATCGGCCTATATTCCACCATACGATATTTGGCTTGCTTCTCTACGCCTCGGCAGCCATTGGCTATCAGTTGAAGCAGCGTTATGGACCGCATTACAAGTTTTGGACTGTAATCATAATGCAACATATAGCTTTCGCCTTCTGGCTCATAGACAAACACTATTGCGATGTTCTCACTGCCTTTAGAGACAGGTCAATGCCAGTTTTCTTGAGACCAGCGTTTCAATTTCATGCAATCTGGCATCTGTTGATGGGTCTGAGCTCGCATATTTTCATATGCGGCATTATTAGGCTGCGCGCTTGGATCAAGTATAAAGAAGAATTTGTTATCACTTATAGATTTCTAGGTCTTTGGATCGCGATCAAAAAAGTTGTTCCTGCTGAAGAGTCTAAAGCAGTTTCCAATCAGCTTGTAAAATCACCACTGATTGGAAATACCAATTTGAAGCGCCGGAGTGTTATTGATCGAAGCGAGACACTGGATCTCAATCAGAACCAGGTTCCACCGACTTAGCTGAAAAATATGTCTCACGGGCTAGAAGGTGAACCTCATCGAATAAACCGTCTCGGACACTAGTCAACAGAAAGCGAATAAATCCGGTGAAATCTCCAAGTGCCAGCAGTTTGCACATCAACATTCGTTCACGAAGCTATCAGCTAGGTTTCGTGTTTATTTGATTACGGGTTGGGGCGCCAAATTCACAAGCTCGGTCTTTCTCTGAATCTATCACAACGCAAAGAGAAAATGACGATAATGAATACAATCATTGTAGTTAAGTATCTAAGTTGAACCCTTAGATCATTATTGTAGGAACCCCATTCTTTCAGAATCCGAGACGAGTGCGGCCTCTGCCAATTCGTTTTTTGAATTGAAGCATAATTTACAAATCTGTTTCCAATATACCGGTTATATCTCGATCATCAACTTAGGTGAACGACATTGCGTTTGGGCTGCAGTTTATCAATTCCGTGCAGTTGCAATCATTGCAAGGTTCCGACATGTATATCGCGTGACTACCATACATGTCCAAGTGATCATTTGGATCTGAAATCTGATGTTGATGGTTCTGGTGACGGATTTGATCCTGTTGCTGCAAGCTAGGATGATGATGGTGCTGCTGCATATGATAGGATTCAGTTTTACGAGTTCCCAATTTGTGTAACTGATGATGAGCAGGCTGCTGACCTCGATATGCCTGGTTGCTGTCAGCCGGTAAAGTTTTTGTATCGGTTTCTTGTGGTGCTTGCTGCTGTGATATCATTTCTACTTGAGCTGGTGGAGGAGTGATAGTGGTGGCGGTAGTTGCAGCAGAAGGATCAGGTGGGGGATGGGGTCGTTGTTGTGGGACAATGTTGTCATCTCGTTCGTATTGCGTTTTTGTGGGAGAGGGTGCTATATACAAGCTCGGATTAGGTTGTCGACTATGTGAATTGATGGGACTAAGCCCATCAGTTTGCGATTGCGGGATTTGTTGATTTGGACTGGATTGATTTGGCTGTTGTAGATGCTCTAGAGTTGTAGAGGATCCATTGAGCGAAGAATTGGTAAGGGATGTATACGAGGCAAGCCCTTGGCGGACAGCTTCGGCGCGTTTCTTAGCGCGACCTCTCTTCTTCTCATACTTTGAGGCCTCCATTGATGCAGCTCTTCTCCTCGCACACTTGCCAAAATTAGCCTCCGGATTTATAGTCCACCAGGAGCTCTTGCCGGTGCCTTCATTTTGAAGCCGCTTGAATCTATTGTGTAACGATAGGTTATGTCTGACAGAGTTTTTCCAGCCAGCTGAGCTATTTGAGTCGCCCTTATCTTTAAAATATGGTACATTTTGAACCATCCAATCATAAATTTGTGATAATGTAAGACGCTTGTCATTGGTACTATTGATTGCTTGGCTTATCAGATCAGCATATGACATGTTTCCCCATGCATTTCTTCTCGGAGTGTTCAACTTTGTTTTGCTTGCACTCATAGAGGAAGCCTGTTTTAGAATGCTCGAGGTATCATCAGTCCGTTGATTAGCAGGATCCTGTTGAGTCGTATGGTCTTCGAGTTGCGAATCAAGCAGGAGAACTGAAGGGTCCACTTGCTTGTAGTCTAAATCCTCTAGCTCACCGCTGAGGCCAATGCCGCTAGTGCTAAGAGAGGATGAGAGAACTTGCGTGCTTGCTGAATGGTTATCAAGACTTGCAGAAGTAAGATGATTAAGTTGATGATGTCGAGCATGTTCTTGCGCGTCTAGATCTAGTTCAGTCTGATTGTCGAAGTCATATCTGGCAGATCTTAGCGTCTGCAGATGATTATGTTGATGATCAGATGAAATGTAGCTTTCTCCAGTCAAATTTGCGGTTGATCCTTGAAAACAAATCGATGATAAGGATGAAATATAGTGCGATTGGGGATCTGCAACAAGAGCTTGGTTGTTATCCAGGCGAAGAAGATGCAACTGTTGTATATGGTAATCGTTTTGATCTTCAGCATCAAGACAATGCGTGCTATTGAGTGTTTCATGATGCTGAGGTATCTGCTGCTGGGAGTGTTGATGTTGAATTTGGCCTCCCATATTGATAGTTGCATTGTCGACAAGAACTTCATGATGCTGGGCCACTGATTCATGATGATTGTGAAGGTGAATTTGTTGTTCTTGCCCTGGTTGAGCTTGGGGCTGGTGGTGATGTTGGTGTTGGTTGTGTTGCTGGTGGTGATGGTGGACAGTAGACGGTTGGAGAAGTTGTTGTTGCTGCTGTTGCTGGTCCGCGACATTTGTGACCGACTGCTGTTGTTGGTGATTGTTGTGGTGGTGCTGGTTGTGTGGGTGCGAGTGAAGGTTATGGTGGTGGTGGTGACGGCTGTTGAGGTTTTGTGCATTAAGAATTGGGTCCCATGACATGATGTCATGATCGACCAAGGCGGTGGACCAGTTCTCATTGGATGAAAAGAGGTCATCCTCTTCAAGGTCAATCTCTGGCAAGGTTTCGTCAATGCAAACGTTGTTCGAGACAGCCAAATCGGGCCGATTCAAGGGCCATGTGTTTGAGCGAGCCCTGAATGTGCTGGCCGAGGAATCCTCGGGGTCATCAAAGTCGTTCATGGTTGAATATAAACAAACAGGTTGTGTTAGTTAGTCAATGAATGTCAACAACAGATGGCTGGCTAAGCTCCTCTGGCTGGATGCAAATTTTGGCTCGCTAAATAATATGTGCGCGCCGCTATCCCTGCGGCGGAGGCCTCCTGATAAGGGAAATCTGAGCTATGGTTGCTGGTTGAGCCTAACAAAATTGGGCAACGAGAGTAACAAGAATATTCACTTGGGCGACGCAACGGTGCTAGCAATAGTAATATTGATTAGTAATAGTAATAATAATAATAGTAATAATGATAATGATAACAGCAATGGAGAGCCGCTGGGCTGGCTGGCTGGTGGTAGGCGAGGAACTGGTGCAATGTAAGCGAGCGCTAGTGTGTGCGTATGCGTGTATTTGTCGATCCGCGTAAGCTACCGTTTGTCTGTGCGCCTGTGCGCCTCCCTGCGCCCTTTCTTGCCTGCCTGGCTGGCTGCCTGCCTGCCGCTGCTGCTGGCTTGCTTGCTTGCTTGCTCGCTCGCCCGCTCGCCAGTCGCAATAGTTGACTTTGCTCGCTCTCGTTGGGGCTTCCTCTAGGCCGCTCGCACGCTGGCTCAAAGCCAAGCAGCCAATATCTCGATATATCTCCACCTCGCTGGCTCAGTCCGAGCGCCGGCCTGCTCGCACCTTGTCGGCCAGTCTCTGGTCACTGGACGCGCAAAGATCATGCAATGGCCGGAGTGCAATTAGGAATTCGCCTCTCCCTCGCTCGCTGCGTGCGTGTGCGTGTGTGTGTGCGCGTTACTTTTAGACCAACACACAGGCGCCCGTCTGGCTGCGCGCGGGCAAGTGCGCGCTTGTGCGAGAGCGAGTGCGCCTCTCTCTCTCTCTGCGGCCGCCGCGCTCGCTGGAGGCGTCAAGATTTTCAGCCAAGTTTATTAGCCAGCCTGGCCGAGCAGCGAGCGGCGCCAGTGCAGCCTGATCCTATCGCGCGCAGACCGGCCGGCCGCATTAGGCGGCAGCCAGTGATGAACGGGATGGCGCCCGCAACAGGCCGAGCGAGCGCGGAGTTGGCTGCTAGAGGCAGAGGCAGAGGCGGCGGAGGACGAATGCGGCCGAGCGAGCAGAGTCAGCGCTCGCTGTCTGGCTGCGATCTTGTGGCGGCAAGTTGCCTCTCGCGCTCGGGCTGGCGCAACTCCTGCAACTCGCCCGCCCGCTCGCTCGCTCGCTAACTAACTCCGCTCGGCCGGCTGAGCGCCAGCGCTCGCTCGCGCTCGCACCCAACCCGCTTGCAGAGGGAGAGAGTCGCTGCTGTTATCGCGCCGCATTCAGCTCCCTCGGCCACTGCGAGCTCGGTTGCCAAATATGCGGCGGCGGCAGAGAAGTATAGGCGCGCAACAGTCTCCTCGTCGCCACTCCTGACGTTGCCCACGGCGGCGGCGGCGGCCTGTGGAGTCGCTATTTATTTGGTTGCGCGTCTCCCTCTCTTTCTGGGCCTGAGGCAGCGAGGCTTGCCGCCAGTGCGCCGACCAGTCCGCCAATGCGCCAGCCTCGCCGCCCACTGATGCAACCGGACGGGGGGGGGCGGCACAGGCGGCGCCCCCGGCGGCCAGCCCGGCGCGCGCAACGAGCACCGCGACGACAACAACAACAACAACACGCCGCCGCCCTCGCCAAGCGAGAGCCGCCCGCTCGAATCACATGCTTCCATTTGCGTCGTCGTTGTTGTTTACGCCGTTGCCGCTCATGCTGATGTTGATGTCGATGTCGATGTTGTTCGCTTTCGCCTTCCATCCCGCGCGCGTCCCACGAGAAAGGCATGGGAAGCCAACGGAATTGGTGCGCCAAGACGCCGCAGCCGAAAGTTACGACGCAACAGCGGGGCCCACCTGCGCGCGCCGGGTCAGCGGCGGTCCTGTTGCGCGCGGCTGCCTTCGCCGGAAGAGCCGCCCGCCAGCGACCTTCAGGCGACCTCAGAGGCTTGTGCCGAGCTCGCGGCCGGCGGCGGAGGCAGTCGAGCGTGGGGGGCGGCGCATTGTCGGTTGGTTGGTCGGCCGGCGCGGCCAAGGTTTGCGCCGGCCGCATTGTGTTTGCGCGCCCGCCGCTTGAGCCGCCTTTGTTGGCCGCGCGGCGCGAGCGCAGCGCCGCAACAGGAACGGATAGTTGGCGAGAGTGTTACCTGTTTGCAACACTGGAGCTTGAGCCGCCGCTGTTCAGCTCGTTGCGCGGGCCTGTTGGCGCCGCTGGCCCTGCCTGGCTGCAGAGCTTGCGCAACGAGCCAGACGTCTTGGCGCTCGCTCAATCTGCGCCACGCAACTCGCCCGCGCTTGGGGCCAGCGGCGCGCCCATGCCAACTCCAACCCTCTCGCTCCGAGCTCAAGGTCGCGCGTTCAACAGGAGACTCTCACTGGCTCGACCACTCCAACTTTAAAGCGCGAGCTGCACGCGCAAGCAGCGGCCGGCTGGCTTGAGGGGGGGGGGACTCGCGAGTGAACATTGGCGGCGGCCCACATTGCGCCTGAAGGCCCCAACATCCGCTGACGAGGGGGTGGCCAGCTCGCTCTGGCCGGCTAAACGGCGAACGCCAGGTGAATACAAATTTGCCGCCGCCGCCGCTAGCGCATCCTGTACACCGAGCATTGCGCACCACCGAACACTGAACACGCTGACAGCGGGCGAGCTCGCCGCTTTGGGCGCCACATTGGCTTGCATGTTTTCATCCAGGCTGCCGCTGCACTCACCTGGCCGCGCATCAATCCCGTTGCCCCGCCCCCACTTCTAAGCTAGAACTCTCATTAACCCGCCAGTGTTGGCCGTAATCTGGGCGCGCAGACAAGCGACAAATGTTTGTATGGAGCGCGTTCTGAGTAGCGTGGCGCAGGCTAGGCCAGCCGAGCCCCGCTTCGCTGGCCCATCCAAATGGCCGCCCTCTCTCGCGGCTCCACAGCGCCAGGCTAGCGAGCGAGCGAGCAGGCAGTCTCGCTGCGGCGCCGGTCAGGTTTGCGCTCGCCTCCCCCCGCCGAGTGGCCTCCAATGGTGCCGATTGGCCCGCGATAAGGGCGACGCCGTCTTGCCTGCGCGCCTTCCAGCTAAACTTGTCGCGCAACTTATTATTCCGAACCCCCATCAATGGGACATAGCAATAGCGAGCAAGACCTGACTTCCTCTTTCGCCGCCCTCCCGAGCCGAGCCGCAGCCGCAGCCGCAGCCGGCCCGACCCGGATTGCGCCAGCCAGCCAGCCAGCTAGTTGCCTTGCGAATGCCACGAGCGCCAAGGAGAAGGCCGGGCAGTTTGAGCGGAGTTGCTGTCCCCTCTAAGCAGCCAGCCGGCCGGCCGGCCAGCTGTGGTGGCCGCTAACGCTAATAGGAGCAAGCGGCCAGCCCGTACACTTGCACCAGACTGACACTGCTCTTTGGTCCGCCCAACAAACTTGCAACCCACTTCCAGCCGGCGAGCAAAACAGAATCGAGCCCGATATTGCTACGCGCTCACCTGATTCGCGGGAAAAGTCCGCGCTCTGTTTGCCATCCCATTTAGCTGATGGTGTTCCTATCCCCCAAAGAGCCAGCTCAGGTCCACCGAGAGAGCTGGCCAAAGGGAGCGCAAACTCTGGCCAGCTCCTGATAAAGTTACACGCCACCAACAAAACCAACCATTTGCTAAACAAACAAACCGATGCTGGTTAACGCGGCCAGGCGCGAACCTGGCCGAGCTCGCTGCCTCTCTCGTCGCCAAGCTCTCGTCGCACACTTAACCGATTTGATGGCAGAGCCTCGGCGGAGAAGCTGGCAGCTGCGGTGGAGGAAGAGGAAGGGAAAGAGGGAGAGGCAGAGAGAGAGAGAGAGAGGAGGCAGCCACAGAGGCGGGGGCGCGCCAATCAATCGATCAGGCGACGACAATCCCGAGGGGACGTTATCGGACAACTGGATCTGGAGCTCGGTTGAGCCGGCTCATATCGCACCAAGGCAGAGCGCTCTTGTCTCAGGGCGCTCGCTAATTTTGGTCCGCCAGCCGCCGCCATCTGTGTAAACAGTCGGCCCGCCTGATGGGCAACCAACTCAATGAGCTTGCTCGCTCGCTGGTTCGAGTTTCAGCCAAACCGCAACTCCGCTTCCAAACCAAAGTCTCCAAACTTGCTCAAACCAAACTTGGAGCCGCCGACGCCAAGCTAACGGTCTCGAGCTGAAGCGAGCGGATCTATCGCTCCGGCCAACATCCAGCCAGCCAGCCAGCGATCCGCTCGACCACCTGAGGGCTGGCAGGCCAACTGGGAGGAGGCTCCGCGAGTAGTGTTGCCGTTGCCATTGTTGTCCTCGTAACGCTCGCTCTGTTGGTGACGTCGAGCGGGGGGAAGTCTGGTCACCAGACTCGATGATCGTTGGATTCGCACTCATTCCTATCCGATAACTTTCTCACAACAAGCTGCTCTCCGTTGGGCTCAGCGTACTTTCTCGCTCGTTACCTCAGTCGATCTGACTGCGGCAAGCTCGCTTGTCGGTGTCGGGCGAGCTTGCAGCGACTTCTGGTGTCGAGCAAACATAGCAAGCAACTAGCGAACATTCACCGAACAAAGCGCCATCAGCAGATGGGAGAGCTACAGGCCAATTCGGCGTTAAGGTACGATTGAAGGTCTCTCATCGACTTTGGGTGGGCTGGTGGCTTGTATTTATTATATTGTCGAAGGTGAGTTTAAGACTTGAACTTGTTGGCCTTTCATTTTCACTCATGAAAAGTCAATTCCTTGCGCCAGTGGAAGACTGTCGCTATGGTTGATGGTGCAGGTAGAGCGTCGCATGTATTGTTTCCAGGCGTCGCTTCCAGATTCGCGCCCGCCGCCCGTATGCTTGTTTCCGCCAAAGGCGCCCCCTATTTCGGCTCCATTCGTTGGTATATTGACGTTGACAATCCCGCAGTCGGAACCCTTGGGCCCAAGCCAGTGGAAGATGCTTGACAAGTCCTGAGTGAACAGGCTACTACTCAAACCCTGATCCACTTCGTTGTTGTAGTCGATCACCTGTTTCAAGTCAGTGAATTTCATCGCATATACAATGGGAACGAACGTCTCCCTATGTACAACGCTTGCATCATGTTCTAGGCCCGAAACTATGGTCGGCCTAACATAGTTTCCCTCGCCTTCGATCAGTGAGCCGCCAATCTCGACAACTCCGCCAAGTTGCCTGATCTCTTCGAGTGTCGTCTCGTAGGCTTTGACTGCCGCTTTTGAGTGCAATGGGCCACAAATGTTTCCATCCTCGAGCGGGTTGCCCACGCGAACCTGCTTGTAAGAGTCTCTTAGTTTGCTGACCACCCGATCATGGATGCTCTCATGCAAGAAGAGCCGTCTTGTTGTTGTGCACCGCTGGCCAGCTGTGCCAACGCAAGCGAACAAAATTGAGGGTATCACTAGCTTCATGTTTGCATCCTTGCATACTATAATTGCATTGTTACCACCCAATTCTAGGATCGATCGCCCAAATCGCTCTTGTACTTTGAGTGCAACTTTGCGCCCAACATCAGTGCTACCCGTAAACGAGATCAAGGGCAAGCTTGAGTCTGCAGCCATTGCCTCACCAATGTCGGCGCCACCAGTCACCAAGGTCGAGATTCCAAGCGGTAGACTGTTCTCTTGCAAAACTGATGCAACAAGTTTTGTCGTAGCTATACTGGTCAGTGGTGTTGTGGGCGCTCCCTTCCAAATGACGCTATCGCCGCAAACAAGCGCAATTGCTGCGTTCCATCCGTAGACAGCAACTGGAAAATTGAAAGCGGTTATTACGCCAATGGGGCCCAGAGGATTCCACATTTCGAACAATTTGTGGTCTAACCTCTCGCTTGGCAAAACAGAGCCAGCAATCATTCGGCTCAAACCGCAAGCATAATCGCAAATATCTATAAACTCCTGAACCTCACCCTCGCCCTCAGCTAGAATTTTACCCATCTCCAAACTGATCAAGCTGCCCAATTCTCGCTTGTGAGCTCTCAGTTTGTCGCCAACTTGGCGTATTATTTCGCCCCGTTTCGGTATCGGCAAATCAGCCCAAACTTCCCATGCTTCCCTGGTGGAATCGCGGCACCTAATGTAGTCGGCAAGGCTACTTGAAGTCACTGATGCTATGGGTTTGTCATTTATTGGACTGATCGAGTCGAATTTGTCACCTCCAGAAAACCAATTTTTACCATCGAAACTTCCATGATTGGTTGCTTGCAAGCCAAGTTTCTTCAGGAATTGGTATCTATTGTCCTCTATCAGGTAAGATGCCATTCTGATTGACTGATAACTCACTCGGTTCCTTCGGATATTATTCAAGTTTTTTGAAAAAGCTCTAACTAAACTGAGATGCATCATTGAATGAATGCATCAAGCGCATATAGAGTGGTCTTTCTATGTTCCAAAATTTGTCTTACACCTAGCTTATGGACGATCATTTGGCGGTGAAATGAGCAAAAATCTAGACGATGTCGTCGCTGCACAGGAGAGTTTTTGATAAAAATTCCATAGCGATTGATTCTATCTGATATGACAGCTATCAAGATCGTTAAATGACTTGTACTATGATTACTAATGGTTGTTGTCGTATAACCATACCTTCAACACTCAAGGGCTCTCCCGGTTTCAGCCTTCAGTTTTGGCTTTCCGTGTCGAAGCGAAATTCGAATCGGCGTTGATTATTCGAGTGGATCAATGTCTCAGGTCACATCATCGCCGGGCTCCCAAATCGACCGGAGCAAAACTTCAGATGTCGTAAGACAAAGTTTAGTGCATCTTACACTCTGCCCTGCCGATACGAGAGACGTAACCTCATTGGCGAGTACAGACGAAATCGGAAGTGTTGCCAATAATTAAAAACTTCACAGCGATTTCGGGCGTCTCTAATCGTCTAGCTAAAACCATGCATCTGTTTTTAGCTTTTCGGACTAAAGTCGCCTAGGGATGCAATTACGAAAATGTGCAATTTTCAATCGAATCCGGTCCGAGAAACCAATAACAGACACATTCGAATATCGCGCTTCAATTTTGTCTGCGTGATCAAGTGAACGTGCATTTTGTGTGTGAGTGTACCATGTTTTGATTTCTCGATCGACCGCCGATCTACCTCGAGATCCTATTTACATCAACAGTCTCATCGATCAGTCACCATGATGTTAACTGAGCAAGAGTTGGCGAGTCGACTCGCCATACTGGATGCCAGAGATAAGAGGTTGAGGCAACAAATGACCAAACAAACCGAGCTTAGTAAGGCCAAAGCATACAAAGGGACCTGCAATGACATGTGTCCTGAAAGGGAGCGCTACTTGAGGCTAGGGTTTCAGTTGTCGATATTCGAGAGGGACGAAAACAATCAACCGGACGAATATGCCATGGTCAAGGAATACAGACGTGCAGGAGCCGATCAAGAGGAGCCGCTGCCGCACGACTTGAGAACTCCGAAGGCCCTTGAAACAACCATGGACTACCTTGTCTGTAATATAATGGACGATGCCAGATCAAACTCTCAAGAGCACGCCCTAGAATGGTACGATTTCTTGTGGGACCGACTTAGAGCCATTCGTAAGGACATTACCCAACAAAATATCAATAATAAGGCTTCAGCAACACTGGTAGAGCGATGTACTCGCTTTCATGTTCATAGTTGCTATGCAATGAATAGAGTGAAAGAGTTCGATGTCGATATGAACAAGCGAAACCTAAATGATTGCCTACAAATGCTTCGACAAATTTACAGTGATCTCAGGGCCGTTGGTACAGTTTGCCCCGGCGAGTTAGAGTTCCTAAAATATGATATCCTGTTGCATTTAGATGACGGACAACTAGCCACAATACTAATGATGAAAACACCCGAGCATCGAACCTCCAAAGAAATGAAATTCGTCTCGAAGATATTCCAGGCTTACGTGGAGAACAATTACTATCGCTTCTTCAAATTAATGGAGGAGGCGGACTATATGACCTCTTGCATTCTCGGACTGTATGTCAACACTATACGTCTGACAGCTATCAAAATCATCATAGCTGGTTGCTCCTGCAAACAATCTGTCTTGTATCCCTGCGATTTGGCCATAGATCAACTTGGTTTCGACGACCTAAACGATTTGAAAACTTTCGCATCATCACTAGGTATCGAAGTGCAGAAAAAAGATCTCAAATATTTCCTGATATTGCACAGAGATTTGCTTGCCAGTATAAGACATAGCTCGAATGTGGCATCCCTCAAGTCAAATCGACTCGTTGAGAAGAAAATGGGTGGCCGATCGGTCGGTGAACTTGTCTACGGTGATAAGCTTCCACACAATCCATATAAGCGACATGATGGAGACCAGATGCTGGTCCGTGAAGATGTGACAGAAATGGAACAGGATGAAGAAGACAACGTTGAGAGAGAAGAACTATATGATGAAGAGGAGGACGATGACGAAGAGCAGTATGAAAATTATTATGACCACTATAGTGAGCAGCAGGGAGACGAGTCAGAGGAGGCTGAAGCTGAAGAAGAGAGGGCCGAAGAGGAAGAAGAGGGTGAGGAGAGTGAGGACGAGAAAGATGAGGACGAGGAAGATGAGGACGAGGAGGATGAAGTATATAACCAACAAGAAGAACCAGAGACGAAAGAGGTGGAGGAGACAACGACTGTCGAGGCAGTTGAAGAGGAACGAAAGGATGAGCGAGCTGAGGAGAGCAGGAGGAGCGCCAAGCGACAGCGACAGGACGACCAGGACGCAATCATGGCCGAGGCTGGCGGC